>Ga0080027_10000015_pt1 | contig 55292 bp, 47 predicted proteins | sample OrgsoiDNA2013046_FD_70962 | JGI IMG/M metagenome (GOLD analysis project Ga0080027, IMG submission 70962) | Permafrost soil microbial communities from the Arctic, to analyse light accelerated degradation of dissolved organic matter (DOM) -... | ecosystem: Environmental > Terrestrial > Soil >... | reverse complement strand
GTGGAAATTCGCTGGCCCAATGGAAACGTTGAAAAGCTGAGGGATGTCGCCGCCGATTACATCTATAACGTTACGGAAGGCAGCGGGATTCAAGGGAAGACGCCTTTGCCGCCTCTTAGCGCGGATATGCCAGGGCCGCCGCTCCCGTAATATCGCCGTGGTTTGCCTTCTGAACGAAGACCACGGCGCGGAGGTTTTCGGATTTCCAATCGCCCCGTCGAGGTGCCTTTACCACCAAGGAAAACTGTCCATGCCGGAGTGAACCGATCTCGCGAAGCTCTCGCACAACGCCGCTATGACGCAGCGTGCGTCCGCCATTTTCTCCGCTGCCAACCTGGGTGGACAAGCCGTCCTCGGTGATCGCCAGAAGTACTTTTTCATCTCCTTCGCCGGCGGCTTGAATCTCTACCTGCAGTTCGCCGTCGTTCCTCCACGCGAGTTGAACTTTGGCGGGCTTCGGCGCATGAGCGGCCAAAGTTAATTGACGGCGCGCGCCGCGCTCATCGTTCCCAACCAGTTCAGCATGCCCATCGATGACCATTTGCGGCGTGTAGCTGGAATCCAGGTCGAAGCGCCGGGCGTACTCTCCCTGGCGCTGCGTAAATCCCGCCGACGAAAAACGATCCGACCAGCCGAGATGATTCCAGTAATCGACGTGCTCACCGAGAATCAAGACCTCTGCCCCTTCAACGGCGCCGGATTGACGGAACTTGCTAAGGAGAGCGTCGGCGGGCGGGCAACTGGAGCACCCCTCGGACGTAAACAGCTCCACGACAATGGGACCGGCCGAGGGAGTGGCTCCGTGACTTGCGGGAGCTAGAAGAGCCAGGGCGATTGCGAATTGGGGAAGTCGGTTCATCGAATGTCACCCCTCGCCTTTGGATACCCCAGCGCGTGGAAAGTGACACATACCTGCCATGCGAAGCTCTGCCTAGCGCTACCTCGCAGCTTGCGACGAGAATGCCAGCTGCCGCGAGAATGTGGCGCTGATAGCGAGCATGAGGGCCATGCTGACCAGCGGCAACGCCATCCCCACCCGCAGGCTGTGAGTTTGCGTTGACACAGCGCCCACCAGAAACGGAATCGTCGCCCCTCCCGTGTTCCCGATGGCGAAAAAGACTCCGCCGAGGCGCTGACTATTCTCGCCTAGATCCCGCGCAAGCACGGCCACGGTGATGGGAAACAAAGCAGCCAATCCCAGGCCAACGATTGCTGTACCGGCAAGCACCAGCGGAACAACGTGGGTAGTTAGGACGAGCGTCGTCCCAATCACAGCCGTTAGCAAGCCGAGGCGGTAGATTTTGCGCTCGCTGTGACTCTTCAGAATACCCGGCGCCAGTCCGCGCCCAAGCAACAGCGCTCCCCAAAAAGCCGAAGGAGCCAATGCAGCAGCGCCCGCGGACAACAGGGCTACGTCTCGCGCGTACGAAGCAATCCATCCGCCGACGGCGTTCTCCGTCCCCACATAGAGGAAGGCAAGCGTGGCGATCACTGCGAACGGCGCCAGCTTCCACGGAGATGCTGGCACAGGGGCATTCTTTGAGGAGTCCAACGTCGCGAATCGAAGAGCGAACAAAAGCGGGAGCACGCCGAGCGCCGGGACGAGCTGTGTCAACGGCAGGTAGCGAAGTCCGGCTGCGATCAGGAAAGGACACGCCACCGCGCCAATTCCCCAGGCAAAATTGAGCAGGCTCAAAGCGGCTGACGCGCGGTCAGGATTACTCTGGGCCACGCCTAGGTTCGATGCGGCAATCGCCAGAGCCATACCCAAGCCGCAGCAGAAAACCCCGGCCAGTCCAAGCTGCCAGGAGCCCAACACAAAGATTTCCAGGCCGCCGCAGAGAATCAGCATCGCCGCTGTGCACACCGGTGAGAAGCCCCAACGCGGCAATGCCCGGGCAGAAATCAGGCTGCCCAGCGTCGACCCAACATATTGCGCCGCAAAAAAGTATCCGGACTGGAGATCGCGCATGCCCCAGTGCACCGCCAGAGTCGGCAGCAACGGCCCCAGAAGGACCGTTGTGATGCCGATTAGCGTAAACTGCGCGTGAATCCAAAAGGCAGGCGTAGAGCGGGCAGGAGGGGATTGCACGAGTAGGGGCGAGGTCACGCGATGGTCTCAGGGAGATTATACGTGGCCCGCACGCCCGGCCTTGCGCAAGAATAAGGACCGGGAGAAATCTCCCGGCCCGATATTCACGGTGAGTTCTTCCTAAAACGAAAGCTTTAGCGCGAATTGAATCTGCCTCGGATCGCGTGCTGCGGTTAGGCTGCCGAACTGCGATGCGCCGAGGATGGTAGATCCGTTGCCGTTTTGCGGGCCCGACTTGGCGAACAGGAAGTTGGTGTGGTTCAAGATGTTGAAGAACTCCGCGCGGAACTCCAGCTGGGCTTTCTCTTCGATGGAGAAGGTCTTAAAGAGAGAAAAGTCCCAGACACGGCGACCGGGACCCTGAATGGTGTTGCGTCCGACGTTGCCAAACGAACCAGCAGGCGGGTCCGTGAAAGCACAGGTGTTGAAGAACGAGCCCGGCACGCCCACGCGGTCTGGGGCGCTACCTCCTTGTGAGACGGTCGAGTGGCATGCCGTGTCGGGATTGGCAAGAACGGGGCCAGCTTTCGTCGGGTCACCGACCTGATCGGGGCGCTGAGAAACGCCACCGGCGTTGCCATCGGCATTGGCGAAGTTTCCGTTGTTGTCGAGCACGGTGTACCAGTTGCCGGTCGAGATGGTGACAATGTTGGACATCTGCCAGCCGCCGACGATCTGATTGGCGATGCCTGCGGCGTCGCCCATGAATTTCTTACCATGGCCGAAGGGGAGCTCGTAGATGGATGCCAGGGTGAAGTATTGCCGGACGTCAAAGTCAGAATTTCCCCACTCGGCGTTCGGGAACCGGAAATCGCGGAAGTCGCTGTTGTTCTGCGTGGGGCCGAGGTTGGCGTTGGAGGAGATGTCGATCGAGTGGGCCCAGGTGTAAGAGGCCTGGAACTGGAGGCCGTGCTGGAAGCGCTTCTCGTAATGGGTTTGCAGGGCGTTGTAACTGGACTTGCCGGTGCTGCGAAAGAAGTCGATGCCGGTATCGAATACCGGATCGCAATTGGCCGCATCAGAATACGTCGGCGGATTCAGGTCGCAGGGACCCGTGGCATTTGGGAGAGCCACATGCACAGGCCGACGCGCAATCGAGGGCGCAGCAGGGTCAGGATAAGGCGTTGCCTGATTGCCGTTGAAGAAGGTATAGAGTTTGGTGCCCTTGGAGCCGGCGTAGGTGACCTCCAGGGAACTGTTCCCGGGCAACTCGCGCTGAAGCCCGAAATGCCATTGTTGCATGTAAGGAGTAAGGAGGTGCTGGTCGACGGAGAAGAAGATTGGCGTATTCGGATCCGTGAGAGCGGTAGAAGGGAAGCCGACGAAAAGGCCAGCACTGCCGGGGGCCTGGCCAGGCTGGTTCGTGACATCGGGTATGGCACAGTCGTTGTTGTTGGCGCCAGTTGGGTCGTAGAGCAGCGGGTTCGCGGAAGGCAGGCTGCACGGACCCGAAAAGGACTGGGTGACGAAAAACGGTGGGTTGAAGCCCGGACTGGGATTCGAGTACGGGCCATTTTCCTGGCCGCCGTAGAAGATGCCGTAACCGGAGCGGAGGACGGTCTTGTCATCCACCTGGAAAGCGAGACCAACGCGGGGAGCGAAGTTATTCTTGTCGATCGCGATGAGGCTCTTGCTGCCAGTGGCGCTGATTGCAACCGAGCCCCCAATAAATGGGGTGAGCTGTTGGGTTTGTCCGCTCGGCACGAGGAGCGTGGGGGTAAGGGGATGGGTGAGGTCGAAGGTGGCGAGCTGATTGTGGCGCTCGGTGACGGGCAGAAAGAGTTCGTAGCGGAGGCCGAGATTCAGCGTGAGGCGCGGCGCGACTTTCCAGTCATCTTGAGCGTAGAAGGCGTAGGTCTGGCGGAAGTAGTCGACATTGTGGAGGTTGTTGATGGAGCCACCGTCGGTCAGACCGACGAAGAATGAAGCAAAGCCGGATCCGCCTGTTCCGGGAACCGCCGGATTGTCGGTGAACGCGTTGTTAAAGTCGAGATTGCCGCGGGGCGAGGCGGGTTGGAAGATGGTGAACTCTTCGCGGCGGATTTCTGTTCCATACTTGAACGCATGGTGGCCACGCACCCAGGTGAGGTTCTCCGAGAGAGTGTAGGAATTTTGCAGCTCTTTCGAGGGCAGGTAGGTGGGACTGCCAAGGGTCGCGACATCGCTAAAGGTAAGCTGGGGCAGGCCCCCGTTTCCGGCAGAGAAGGGGACGCCTGGGAAGTTGACGTTGTATTGCGGATCTCCAGAGATGTTGAGACCAGCGTTGAGCTGCGCACGCTGGGAGTTGATGCGGTTGTAGCCGAGGCGGAATTCGTTGACCAAGGTCGGCTTGAAAATGTGCGTCCAACTGGCGGCGAAGCTGCGGTAAGAATTTTCTTCAACGCCGCTGAAGAACCCGCCACCGTCGGCGACTCCGCCGAAAGTTCCCGGGATGGTGCTGGGCTGATCTTCGTAGCTAAAGCGGAAGAAAGCGCTGTCAATGTCCGAAAATTTTTGGTCGATACGGCCGTCGAAATTGGTGCGGGATTCCTTGAGAACTGGGTTGGCGAGAAAGTTGTTGCCACTCTGTGGATTAATGGCGCCGGCGGCCGGAAATAGGGCGGCCAGGCGTTGCGCCAGTGGATCTTCTGACGAAATCTGATTTCCGGCAAAGGGAACCCCGCAGAATCCAGTTGGATAATTCACCCCGGAACTCAGTTGCGTCTGCCGTGTATCAAAAAGCTCGCCGAAAAAAGTCGGGTTTCCGGCGCAATCCAGTGCCAGGGGAGCGCTCGGGTTATTGGGATTATTCAGGTCGGCATGAACCTGCGTGGAAGTAAGCAGGCTTGAGAAGTCGCCATTTCTCCATTCGGCTGGGGGAATAAAGCCGGTCTGCGTTTGGGCCTGGCTCTTTCGCAAACCTTCGTAGTCGAAGAAGAAGAACGTCTTGTCCTTCCCGTTGTAGAGTCCTGGAATGACGATTGGTCCGCCAAAAGTTCCGCCGAACTGGTTCTGTTTGTAGGCTGGAGTCTTGGCGTTACGGTCATCGAAGTAGTTCCTCGAATCCAGCTTTTCGTTGCGCAGGAACTCCCAAAGCGATCCATGTAATTTGTTTTTGCCCGACTTAATCACCGCATTCACGATAGCGCCGTTGCCGCGGCCGAATTCCGCCGAGTAGGCGTTGGTTTGGACCTTGAATTCCTCCAGCGCATCAATCGGCGGCTGGATAACAAAGTTGGTTTCGTTCAGCAGATCGGGCAGGTTGGAGTTGTTGTCCACGCCGTCGAGCAGGAAATTGTTCTGCAGCGATCGTGCGCCGTTCGAACTGAACCCGTAGCCGCCTTCGTCGCGCGCACCGGGTTCACTCGGAGCGGTGCCGGCCGAAAGCAAGGCGAGCTGGGCAAAATTGCGGCCATTCAGCGGCAAGGTCGAGACGCGCTTGCTGTCGACAACCTGCCCAAGTTCGGAGGTCTCGGTTTGGATCAGAGGCGTTGTGGCCGCAACCTCGATCGTGTCCGTCGCCGAGCCAATTTGCAGCGTGATATTAACTGCCGCCCGGTCTTGTACGTTGATCTCGACTACGTTGGAAACGGCGGTCTTGAACCCGGGATGCTCGACCGTCACCGTATAGCGCCCAATGCGCAGCGGGCTGGCCACATAGTCGCCGGAGGAGTTGGTTGTGGCGGCGAACGTCTGCCCATGCTCGAAATCCGTCACGGATACCTTTGCCCCAACCACCACCGCGCCCGATGGATCGTGTACCGTTCCCACAATTGCCCCGGTGTCCTTTTGAGCCTCGGCCAGGGGCGACCCCATCAGGAATATGGCTAGAAGCAGGAGGGCTACAGAAAGGACGGAGTTCGAGCGGCGAACAGGTAACGACGGCATGTTGGTCTCCTCTGCAAATGCTGATGGGCCACGACACTCGACAGCGCGAAAGGCATAGCTTATTCGAAGATGCTTCGAATTGCTACATTTTATTTCGTAATATATCATCTGCGAGTGTATATTGGGCTGCGCCAAAGGATTGCCATGAAGAAGTTTGGTCTCGTCTCGTCGGTTGCAGTGTTGATGTTCCTGCAAAGCCTGCCAGCGCAAATTGGCTACAAGGCTGCTCCCGACGCAGAACAAAAGAAGACACTCCGGCTCAAGGACTATCACCCCAAATCGATGCTGCATGTGAAGCAGACTCCTGTTTTGCGGGCAAAGTTTCCTGTCATCGACATGCATCAGCACGTCAACGACGCCCGCGGCGCGGGAGACCGGTTACCGCCTCGGGAAGTCGTAGCGAGAATGAACCAGCTCAACATTCAAACGATGGTGATTCTTACCGGCGGATGGGGCGATCAACTGCAAAAAGTCATTGACGAGATGGCGAAGCCGTACCCGGGTCGATTCATCGTATTTACCCAGCCGGATTGGAGCAAGATCGACGACCCGGATTTCGGCGATCTGATGGTGAAACAACTAGATGACGCCGTGCGGCGTGGCGCCCGCGGATACAAGATTCTGAAGGAATTGGGTCTGGGCGTCAAAGACAAAACCGGGAAACTGGTTACCGTCGACGATGCCCGCCTCGATCCTGTATGGGAGGAGTGCGGGCGACTCGGCATTCCCGTAGCCATCCACATCGCCGACCCGGAAGCCTTCTTTCTCCCCATCAATGGGGAAAACGAGCGCTACGAGGAACTGAACGAGCATCCAGATTGGAGCTTCTACGGCCCTCCGTTTCCCAGTTTCAAGGAACTTCTGGCGGCTCGCGATCGCATGATGACCAAGCATCCAGGAACAACATTTATTGTCCTTCATGTCGGAAACTGGCCTGAGAATCTGGATTCAGTTTCAGAGATGATGGACCACTTTCCCAACACCATGATCGAGTTCGGGGGCAGGGAAGCAGAGCTCGGCCGGCAGCCTCGCCGCACGCGCAAATTGTTTACCGATTATCAAGACCGCGTCATGTTCGGCAGTGACAACACTCCCGACGCTGATATGTACCAGAACGATTTCCGCTGGCTGGAAACCGATGACGAGGCATTCGATTATTGGGGTTCGCCTTCACAAGGGCGATGGACGGTTTCGGGCCTGAACCTGCCGGATCCAGTGCTGGAAAAGATTTATCACCTGAACGCGGAAAAGCTTTTTCGGCGGTTCAAAAATGTGAGTTTGGCAAGCAAGTAATTGCTGATCGAGTCCGAGGAGTTAAGGGAAGGAGTTTGCAATGAAAGCTCTCCGATTTGCTGGTGCGCTGATGGCGTTAACCGCGATATTGATCTCGCTCCAAGGATGCGAAGGTTCCAGGCCGGCACCTCCTGCCACGAGCGTAACCAAGGCTGTTCCAGTGTCGTCCGTGGAGGTTACCGTCAATTCCACCGGGCCGCTGGTGGTCAAGACCGCCGTCTCGGAGTTTGACCTGACGCCGAAGGGGTACTTGCAAGCGTTCCTGATCGGAAACGGAAAACGTCTCACATTGGACGATCCCGCTGCTGACGCGGCAGGTGGCGAGGCCACAGTCGCCGGAAAGCACGTCCGCGATTTTACTTTTGACCTAAGCAAGGCGGGGATTTCCGATGCGACCGGTAAGCTGGGCACCCTGGGCAAGCGCATCGACATCACCGGGCACAGCGCAAGTTCGGGACTCGATGAAACTTTATCGATGGAAGTCTACGATGACTTTCCGACCATGGCATTGTTGACTGCGGTATACAGAAACCCCGGCCAGAGAGATGTTGTTCTGGATGCTGTGAGCACGCAGGACCACCGCATCAATGCCAGGCTCACAGATTCCAAAGTCGCGCCCCACCAGCTTTGGTCCTTCCAGGGCGCCAGCTACGATTGGGGTGCCAATGAGATTCTCCCCATTCCGGCTCACTTCTCGCGCCCGAACGTCATGGGCGCGGTTGTGAAAGGCGGTGCCGGTGGCGGCATTCCGGTAAATGCTTTTTGGACAGCTTCGGTTGGCGAAGCCATTGGCCACGTCGAAACCCTGCCTCTGGTTTTGTCGTTGCCGGTAAGTGTGGCGGCGGACCTGCGCATCAAAACAAGCCTCACCTTGAGTGCGAAGACCACGCTGAAGCCAGGAGACTCATTTGCCACCCCCAGAAGCTTCGTTGCTGTCTATCACGGAGACTTCTATGAGCCCTTGCGCTCCTACTCACTGGCCCTGCAAAAGGAAGGCTGGACCGTCGCCAAGCCGAACGACCAAGATTACGGAATCGCCTGGTGCGGCTGGGGATATGAATTCAACGTGACTCCGGCTCAGATGCTGAAGACGGTTCCGAAGTTGAAAGAAATGGGAATCAAGTGGGCGACACTGGACGATCGCTGGTTTACCACCTACGGCGACTGGGACCCCCGGCCCGATACGTTTCCCGGCGATTCCATCAAGAAAATGACTGCCGATTTTCATAAAGAGGGCATCCACTCTCAGCTCTGGTGGTATCCCCTGGTAGCCGAGGATGGTCACGGCAAGTACGAATCGCACAAATATGTCCTCTCGAAGGTGGTGAAAGAGCATCCGGACTGGCTCGTGCTGGGCAAGGATGGCAAGCCCGCGCGCGTGTTTCGGGATCTGGCAGTGCTTTGCCCGGCGCTTCCCGAGGTTCAGGAGTACCACAAAAAGCTCACAGAAAAATTCATTGGCGAGTGGGGTTTTGACGGTCACAAACTGGACAACATTTACACGGTTCCAGCCTGTTATAACCCAAAGCATCATCACAAATCGCCCCAGGATTCCATCAATGCCATGGCAGACGTCTACAAGGTTATTTACCAGACCACTCGCGCCATGAAGCCGGATAGCGTCACGCAGATCTGCCCTTGCGGTACGACTCCGAATTTAGCGTGGCTCGGTTCAATGGATCAGGCAGTGACTGCCGACCCGGTCGGCGCCGTTCAGGTGCGGCGCCGCATCAAGTGGTACAAGGCATTGCTGGGGCCAACCGCTGCCGTATATGGCGACCATGTGGAGTTGTCTGAAATGACGCAGGCTAAGCCGGGTCAGTGGAGTGAACATGGGCGAGACTTCGCTTCCACGGTGGGCACGGGCGGCGTTCCCGGAACCAAGTTTACCTGGGGAGAGTCAAGCCCGAAGTTCCAGCCCGTCGCCTTGACTCCCGATAAAGAAGAACACTGGAAGAAGTGGACGACGCTCTATAACGAGAAGATGCTTTCCCGAGGCGAGTTCAAAGACCTCTATGTCTATGGCTACGATTCTCCAGAGGCCTATGCCATCGAGAAAGACGGCCGCATGTACTATGCCTTCTATTCGCCGTCGCCAACAACAACTTGGAAAGGCACAGTCGAGCTGCGCGGTCTTGCGCCTGGAAAATACCGCGTCCACGACTATGTCAATGACAAGGATGAGGGCGAGGTGGATGCGGCCAATCCAGCGCTTCCGGCGGAATTTACCGGCAGTCTGCTGCTCGAAACCACTAAGGAGTAAGAGGGCAGCCCAGGAACTTGCACCGTAGTTGCTTTAGCGAGGCTGAGGTTTGTTCAGCTCTCGAAACTCGGCCCATGCAGCGGGATTTCGAAAAGCCTCGGTTCCCCCGGAGCGAGTCGTCGAGAAGGCAGCAGCTTGGTTCCCCGAGTCCAGGCAGGTCCGCAGATCCGCCCCTTGGACAAACTCGTGCAGGAATCCCGCGTTGAAAGTATCGCCCGCACCCAACGGATCGACCACTTCGACGGCAAGGGGAGCGCATTCAATCCGCTCCACACCACCGACCGCCATTGCGCCCTTCGATCCCATTTTTACGACTACCAACGGAACCGCGGCCGCAAGCTGGCGAAGGGCGTCTTCCAAATTGTCCGAGCCCGCGATCTTGCACGCTTCCCGTTCATTCGGCATCAGGACGTCAACATACTTTATAGCCTCCGGAAACGTTGCCCCCCACTGGTCGTCGGGATCGTCATTGGTGTCGCAGGAAATCGTGAGCCCGGCCGCCTTGATGCGCCGAAAAAGCTCGGGAATTTGCGGGATCAGCCCGCGGTGCAGAAAGTAGGACGATAAGTGGAAGTGCCGCGCCGACGTGAGATATTCCAGATCCAGATGCTCGAGAGTCATCTCCGCCATGGAGCCAGGATAGGTCAGAATATGCCGGCTTTCGGGATGAGGCAGCACCATCGTTACGCCCGTATTCAGATTTGGCGATTCCGTAATCCGGCTGAGGTCGACCCCGGCGGCATTGAGCCGGCGCAACGCCATAGCGCCAAAATCATCGCGGCCCACGCGAGTGATGAAACCGACCTTACTGCCCAGAACCGAAAGATTGTGCGCCGTAATTGCCGACGAGCTACCCAACGTGACGCAGCAATCGCTAGCCAGGAGTTCGCGTTCGAGCGGAATCTCCTCAGGCAGACCATACAGCAGGATGTCGAGGTTAATCTCGCCAGCAAGGGTGATGTCGAAGCGCGGATTTTCGTTCATGCCATTTCGTTCAGGATCACCACTTGCGAGAGATTGCGCGGCGAGTCGGGATCCAGGCCCTTTTTCAGGCCGGAATACAGCCCAAGCAATTGTCCGGCGAGCGCGCATGCGGCCAGGCGCGAACACTCGCTTCCTGAAGGCACCTCAATCATAAGATCGGCGGCGGAATGAATGCGCGACGTTGGCTGACTCGTCACCGCCATAGTCGTAGCGCCGAGCGCCTTCATCTCTTCGAGCAAATCGACTTCCGCGGTGTACGCTTTATCGGAGATAAACAATCCCAGAAACGAACGTGCGCTCACAATGGATTTAGGCCCATGCCGAAATTCCAGGCTGTGAAAGACCTGGGCGTAACTGCACGACGACTCCATTACTTTCAGCATGGCTTCGTTGGCAATCCCGAAGAACGGTCCCTGCCCGAGAAACGAGTAATTGTCAATCTCATGGCGGCTCACGAATTCCCGCACGAGTCCCGGGGCCCGCTCAAACAGGGAAGCGGAGTTGGCGGGGAGCTGCCGCAGTTCTTCCAGCAGATCCTTTTTGCCAGCCACTGACGCCGCCAGAAACTGCAACGCGAGCAGCATGGAACTGAATGATCGTGTCATGACCGTGCTCTTCTCTGCGGCGGCATCCAGGATGACGGGGAGCGTGGAGATTTGCGCCAGGGCCTGATCGCCGTGGCAGGTCACCGCAATGGTGCGAATTCCGCGCTCGTGTTCCAGATACTGTGCCGCTTTGACAACCTCCGTCGTTTTACCCGAGCGCGAAATGAGCACAGGAATTGTGGTGCGGCGCCGGCCGAGCACGACGTCTGGGAAGAACATGATTTCCGAGGCGGGCACCGCTCGGGCCGGCATCCCCGTAATCGCGGCAAAGGATGCTGCCGCGGACAGAGCAATGTAGTAGCTCGTTCCGCATCCGACAAAAAGCCATTCTCCATCTGACGGCAAATGGGCGCAAATCTGGCGGATGACTTCCATCTGGTCCAGCGCACGCAGGCATTCCGTCCAGCATTGCGGCTGTGAAAGAATCTCGTCCAGCGTCGTGGTTGGGCGATCGAGAGAAGATGTCATGATGAGTGTCTGTTCCAATTCGTTAGACAAGCGTTACTGCAATGCCTAAATCCTTTAATGCTTGCAAATCGGACTTGACGATGCGCTTGTCCGTGATGACATGATGAATTGCTTTGGTGGGCGCAATGTGCGAAAGGCTGCGATGCCCGAACTTGCTGGAGTCGCAAACCGCCACTACGCGACGCGCCCGCTCCACCATGATGCGGTTCACTTTGGCTTCCAGCAGATTCGGCGTGCTCAGGCCAAGTTTTACATCGAAGCCATCGACACCGAGGAAGCAGGTATCGGCACTGAGCTGACGAAGGCTTTCTTCCGCTAGCGGACCAACGAGTGAGAAAGAATTGCGTCGCACGCTGCCGCCGGTCAGCAGTACTTCGATGTCGGAGTTGGCCAGTTCCGCGGCAATGTTCACCGCATTCGTAATGACCGTCAGTTTACGGTGACCGCGCAAGCTTCGGGCGATGGTGGTCGTCGTCGTGCCTGAGTCCAAGATGATGGACTGTCCTTCCTCGATCAGTCGGACCGCTGCCGCGGCAATTCGCAACTTTTCGCCGTGGTGAAGCTTCTCTTTTTCTTGCAGCGAGGGATCGGCAAGGGCCCCGCTCTGAACGGTCAGCGCTCCGCCATGCGTTCGATGTAACAGGCCTTGCGCGTGGAGAGCTTCCAAATCCTTACGAATTGTGATTTGAGAGGTGTCGAAACGCGAGGATAAATCCGTCACCAGGACGCGGGATTCACGGTTCAGAAGGTCGAGGATGACGCGCCGTCGCTCTTCATTCAGCAACTTCTCGCCCTTAGCCATAAGGAGTTTCCTAAGGCTATCTTTTTACATTGTTTTGTTTCGAATGGCAAGGGTTTCGATTCATTGAATCGAAAGTATGCCGCAGGGCAAGCCGTGGAGAGAACTCTCCTCGTTGCGTTGGCTCAAACTGCCAGTCTGGAATCTAACTGGATTTTCGCGCCTGGAGCGGTTTCGCGAAGTGCTCCACCGTCAAACCAAGAGACACTCTTTTCAGCTTATCCACGAGTTTCGTACGTTCGGCGTCTGTCTTGGCCGCGGAATAACGCTTGCGGAGCTGGCTGATCTTCTCGGTGCGGGTACGGCGACGGCGAATTTCGCTACGGCGGCTAGGTGTGCTCATAATTTAGGTCAGGCGTTATTATAGCCTGTCCCGGCTGTTCCCGGAGCTCGGCCTTGGAGTCGCACGGAAATGAACATTGTGCAGGCAACCCGGGAGTATGAAAGCTGGTTGGGGCAATACGTTCAGCTTGTCCCTTCACAATTGCGCATGAAACATGATTCCATGCGGCAATCTGCCTTCTCGTTCCTGCGAGCCACGTGCTACCGCTGGGAGCAAATTTTGCCCGAAATCTGTTCCCAGCTCGCCACTGCCCCACTGGTTTTGGCGGTTGGCGATCTCCACGTGGAAAACTTTGGCACCTGGAGAGATGTCGAAGGTCGGCTCGTCTGGGGCATCAACGATTTCGATGAGGCAGCTCCACAACCCTACGCCAATGACCTGGTCCGCCTGGTGACCAGCGCGCTCTTGGCAGCGAAAGAAGAGTTCTTGGCGGTAAATCAGACTGCCGTGGCAGACTCGGTCTTGGAGGGCTATCGCGACGGCCTGCAGGCAGCCGGCAAGCCGTTTCTTTTGGGTGACAAGAACAAACGACTCTCGCAGATGGCGCAAGGAGAGAAGCGGGAGCCCGCGGTCTTCTGGCAGAAAATAGACTCGTTGCAGACCCTGCGGCGGATTCCGAAACCCGCTCTCCGTGCCGTTCTGTGCTTGTTGCCGGAAACCCAGTTAAAGCTCAAGTTTGCCAGGAGGATTTGCGGTCTTGGAAGCTTGGGGCGCCAGCGCTTCGTCGCTCTGTCGGAATGGCGTGGCGGACGATTAGCACGGGAGGCCAAGGCAACTGCTCCGTCAGCCAGTGTCTGGGCAGGTCACGCGAACCCAGGCATGAGTCTGCAATATCAACGAATTCTCGACCAAGCGGTCCGGTCTCCGGACCCATTTGTTCGCGTAGAGGGGAATTGGCTGGTTCGGAGACTGTCGCCGGATTGTGCCCGCATTCAACTCTCGGACTTGCCGGTGAAAAGAGATGAACGGCGCCTACTTTACTGTATGGGTTGGGAGACCGCCAACATTCATTTGGGTTCGTCCAAGGCGAAAAGCGGAGTCGTCGCCGACCTCCGGAAGCGTCGACCCGGGTGGTTGCTGAAAGCATCTAGAGAAATGCTGCAGGCTGTATTGGAAGACTGGAAACAGTGGCGCCGAGCCACAGCCCGCTAGGCGATGCTGATTTCCCGGGCAGATGCTGTACTACCCTCAGGCCTCTTCCTCGTGGGGTTCCGGTCTCGCAGCAACGCCTCCAGGAGGGAATCGAGGAGGGAGGCTAAAGCTTCTGGGTCACTGGCCACGAGCCTTCGAACGCTCTCGCGATCGATCACGACTTCACCTGTTGGACGGTGTTCTCCGCCAAACCCTTCGGCGAGTCCCAAGTGTGAGGAGGCGGATTTTTCTTGCGAGAGTTGCCGAGCAGCCCGCGCCAGCCCCAAGTAGAGTCGTCCACTTACCATCCAGTGAGCCACGACCTCAAGGGCGTGCTCCGGCGAGCAGGCCGTCCGTGCCCCATCGCAGGCGGCCAGAGTCCGATCCCACCGAAGGATTGCGAGTCGTGAAGGCGTCGTTCGGGCCACGAGGAGATAAGAGGGTGCTTGCTGATCATCCCGTTTTCCGCACACCACGCAACAATTTTCACCTTGACCTCTCAAACTGTACCCTCCAAGGATTGGGTTACCACACATACTTCAGTTCTTCCCTTCGAACTCGCCTGTCCGAAGCGGTGCGTTCTGTGGTTGAGTTCGCAAGTGGGATCAGGACGATTCCTGAATCTCGGTCGAAGGCGAGATTCAGATTTCCGCTGCACAAAGCGCACAGCCAGTAATATTCCGGTCGACCTGAGGACTGCTTTCGGCCGATTGCAGGCAGCGGATAAGCCTTCTCGACTCGCAAGAGCTTTCCCTCGCCTAAATGCTTAAATCGATTGAAACAGGATTGATTGGCGCATTTCGTGAGCAAGCATCCTCCCGACGCTTTCCCTGCGATTCAGAATCACAGACCTCGTCTTTGCACCGTATGTAGTGCAAATTTGTGCCCAGTCACTACGATCGTTCCGGACTGAGGGCAAGCGGTTGGCGCAAAGAGAGTTAGCGGAAAAGAATCTGCTGGCCGTCACCAGCTCCCCGAGTGTGCCATGACGGCCTGCAGGCCAAGGCGCCCAACTCTCGGCGCGCAGGCGGAGACTTAGTAGCGGGAAATCTCCAGTTTTTTCATCTTGTATTGCAGCGTCGTACGCTTTAAGCCTAGGCGCGACGCCGCTCCGTGTCGCGGTCCGATGCCCCGTCCGGAATGAAAATTCTTGGCCCAACTACTTTGCTAGTTGGCGTGTGAAAAGGAGGATTTGCCCGAACTCCCCGGAGACGGTAAGATTTCCTGCAAGAAGTCGGGGGCGGCGCCACCATATCGTATGGAGCCCCCTTCCAAAGTAACGATAACAGTCTGGTTGCGTCACGGTTATGGCCGAGCCTTCCCCCAGGGTTGCCGACGATGATCCAGCGGTCGAGTTTGTTGACGCCCTGGTGGCGGGTCGTTTTCGTGTCGAGAGCCGGGTCGGCGGTGGCGGCATGGGAGAGGTTTACCGTGCCTTCGATACCCGGTTAAAGCGCCCAATCGCCCTCAAACGCCTCTCCCCCTCGCTTCGCAATGATCCCGTCTATCGCCGCCGCTTCCACGAAGAGGCCGAGAACGCCAGCAGGCTGAGCGACCCCCACGTTGCTTCCATCTACGACGTACTGGACGAGGATGACGAGACGTTTCTTGTCATGGAATTTGTGGAGGGAGAAACTTTACGGCAGAGGTTGACCCGGCCCGTGACCCTGGAGGCGTTTCTAGATCTCGGAATGCAGTGCGCTTCGGCACTCGCGGCGGCCCATCGCGCGGGCATAGTGCATGCCGACATCAAGCCGGAGAACATCATGCTGACTCCCAGGGGCCAGGTGAAGATTCTCGACTTCGGCTTGGCCAAGACGTTACCAGTCGGCGAAGACACTCCAACCATCGACCGGGCCGGGACCTTCGCCGGAACGCCAGCCTATATGGCCCCGGAAGTTCTGATGGAGTCGGTACCCGACGGCCGCGCCGACATCTTTTCTCTGGGCGTTGTTTTCTACGAGATGTTGACCGGTCGTCATCCGTTTCAGGCCGCCAGTTTCCTGGCAACCTGCGATCGCATCCGGAAGGAGAAGCCTGCCCCAATTCGCTCCCTGAATGCCAGTGTGTCGCCGGAGCTTCAGGAGATCGTGAGTAAGATGCTGGCGAAAATGCCAGACTCGCGATACTCCAGCGCGCACGAACTGTTGCAGGATTTGCGCTATGTGCAACAGACGAACTCGCATCCGGAACTAGTGCTGCCAAGCTGGGCACCGGCGCCGAGGTGGAAGAGGATGCTGGTGCCGGTTCTTGCCAGTGTTCTCATCGTGGGTCTGTTGCTGGGTGCATACGGCTCGACTCCTGTACAGAGGTGGCTGCGAGGAAACCCGCCCCAACAGAGGGTCTTCCTCGCCGTTCTTCCATTTGCCCCAGGATCTGGGAGTGACACCGACCGAGCCTTCAGCGACGGAGTTAGCGAGGTGCTCGCGGTACGACTTACGGAACTTACCGCGAGCTATCGGGTGGAGATCGTTGGACCCAGGGATATCCGCGCCGAATCCGTGCAGGATGCTGAACAGGCGCGGAAGATTTTCGGCGCGAATCTGGCACTCGAGGGCAGCTTGTCACAGTCGGATCATCGGATCCGTGTCAGTTACAGTTTGGTGGACACAGCCACCCGACGGCAGGTCCATGCCGATACCGTTACTGTAGACGAGACAAAAGGCTTGCTCTCCCTCGAGGACAGGCTGGTGGAAAGCATCGTCAGCTTTCTCGGGATCGAGTTGCGGCCTGAAGCGGGAGACAACGAGAAGACCCTTCTCGCGAAACGAACGACCCAGCCCGCCGCCTATGATCTTTACCTCCGCGGTCGAGGCTTTCTGCAGGACTACACGAAACCGGGAAATCTCCAGGCTGCGCTCGATTCGTTCCAGCAGGCTTTGAACCTGGACCCTCAGTACTCTCTGGCGTCCGCTGGACTCGGTGAGGCTCATTGGCATGAGTATGAGACGTCCCGTGAGCGGCAGCATCTTTCCGAAGCGCTATCCGACTGTCAAACCGCAACCCGGCTGAATCCGACCCTACCCGATGGCCATGTCTGCCTAGGGTCGGTTCACAACTTCACGGGCGAGTATGGGAATGCTGTTGAAGAGTTCCAGAAAGCTTTGCAAGTGGATTCCACCAATGACGATGCTTTCCGGGGGCTCGCCTCCGCCGAGGAAAACCTCGGGCAACTGGCCGAGGCAGAACAGACTTACCAAAAGGCGATTCAACTCCGTCCGCAATACTGGGCGGGTTTCGCCTGGCTGGGTGGCTTCTACTTCCATCGCGCGCGCTACGACGACGCGGCGCGGATGTACACCGAATGGATCGCGCTCGCACCCGATAGCTTCCAGGGCTACAACAACCTGGGAGCCGTATACGTGTCGCAGGGACGGTACGGGGAAGCGATCCCGCAGTTGCGGCGGTCGGCGGAGATCAATCCGTCCCTCGACGCATATTCCAATCTCGGCACTGCCTATTTTTACCAGGGAAGCTTACCGGAAGCGGTCCGAGCCTACCGGGAGGCGGTGCAGGTTGGTGACAAGGAATCCGACGTCTACTACGCCTGGGGCAACCTGGCGGAGGCCTACTACTGGGCGCCCGGAGAAAGAGACCGCGCGCCGGAGACCTATCGTCACGCGATTGCATTGGCCACCGAAAGGCTCCGCGTGAATCCTCGCAACGCCGAAGTGCTGTCGGACTTGGCTCTTTACCACGCCATGCTGCTGGAGAAGGGTCCAGCATTGGAACTGCTCCAGTGCGCCCTGCAACTGCGTCCCTCCGAACCCGTAATCCAGTTGGAAGCGGCCAAGGTGCAGGTGCAGTTTGGGCAGTATCCAGCTGCGATTGCCGCCTTGCAACGGTCCAGGAAGTTGGGTACCTCGGCCTTCGTGGTGCGCGACGACCCGGAGTTCCACGTACTGGCATCTGACGTGCACTACCAAAGCGTGGCGCGACCGTAGCCTACGCCACGTCCGCATTTCAGGAGGCAACTCGTTATGAGCTCTCCGGGCGGCGGCCCCTTAATAAAGATAGTAACCGTTGGCGTCGATGCAAATGGCAATCCCACCTGCAACCCCATGGATGTGGACCTCTGGTCTACCGAGGGCGACACAATGAAATGGCACAGTTCGGGGATCGCGTTCCTAATTACCTTCGACTCAGGTTCGCCTTTTACCGAATCTCGCTTCAGCGGCCCCAGCGCTTCGTCGGGTGCGATCCGACCGGGTGTTTCAGGTTCATTTAAGTACTCGGTCAACGTAGCCGGGAAGATCCTGGATCCCAAAGTGGGCATCCATCCGCCATAACCAAACGGATAGTCGTCTATCCGAACGGATAGTGTTGACCAGGGAAAGGCGCGTTCGACTACGGCTAGTGCAGGAAGAGGCCGCTAATGGTCGCGCCCATCCCTACTGTTGCGCACACCAGCCCGAGGTACCAAAAAGCCTTGCGGCGCGTGAGCAGCGTGATCGACGTTACGACCAACCCGATCTCCAGGAAAACCTCGCCCAAATCGAAGCGGTTGGCTCGCCTGCTGGCCGCTTTGACCTCGTCTCCTAGTTCTGTGGCTTTGGTTTGAATCTCCTTGAGTTCGTCGCGGTAACGTTCGCCCTCGGCGCCGTACTTCTCCTTGATCTTGCTGGCGCCCTCGGCGTCCTTGACCTCAACAACACCAATTAAAGACGCCGCGAATTCGTCGATGTGGAGCCGAATGTTCTTTGCCTGGTAGAAGCCCCACTGGTCGGTGGCCTGATTTTGCAGAAGAATTTCTTCCGTGTGAGATCGGTGTCCGAGCAGGGAAGCGATCGCAACCAGAACGGCTAGAATCGCCATCGTCAAGGTCGCGGGGGCGAGGCTGGGGTCATTGTGCGCGTGCTCGGCGTGCTCGTGCATTTCGTGCAGTTCTTCCGGCATGGAGCCTCCTCGGGTGCGGACTGATATCGAATCTTTGTGGCCAGCCGATGGTAACGAAATGTGTGCCACTCTTTCAATGTCAGCAACTCCCCACCTATTCGCCCATGACCTTCAAAATGACGCGTTTGTCGCGCTGGCCGTCGAATTCAGCATAGAAAACACGCTGCCAGGTGCCCAGGTCCAGCCGTCCTTTGGTGATCGGTACCATGACCTGGTGATGGATCAGCAACGCCTTCAAGTGGGAATCGCCATTGTCTTCGCCCGTGTCATGGTGCTGGTAGTCCTTGCGGAAAGGCGCCAGATTTTCCAGCCACTCATCGATGTCTTCAATCAGCCCGCCCTCGTTATCGTTGACGTAAATTCCCGCTGTGATATGCATGGCGGAGACCAAAACCATACCCTCCGAAATGCCGCTCTTCTGGACTGCCGCCTCCACCTGCGGCGTGATATGGACGTATTCGCGATGTTTCTTGGTATGGAAGGTTAAATACTCGGTGTGAGAAGTCATTCGAACTCCTGGCGTGAAATGTCAACGAAAGTATCGCTTTCACATTTTGCACGCCCATTTCCAGATTCTACCTGCAGGAAATTTCGGTGCAATTGAGTGTGGGAAGCGGAAGTGCCTGCTATAAGATAATCCGGCATGCAGCTCTGGCTCGCTCGCGGCAGTGAAGTTAGCATCCGCGAGCAGCTTGTTACCCAAGTCATCCTGGGCATCTTGAGCGGCGACTTGCCGCCGGGGCAGCGGCTCCCCAGCACCCGTGAACTTGCCCGACGATTCCACCTTCATCCCAACACCATCAGCGCGGGCTATCGGCAGCTCGAGCGCGAGCGTTGGGTTGAATTCCGTCGCGGAAGCGGGGTGTATATCCGGGATAAGAGGCCGAAGACACCCCTTTCCTCTTCCCTCGCTCTCGATCAGCTCATCGCAAACTTGTTTCGCTCGGCCCGCGACTCCGGTACGCCTTTTGCGCAGGTGCGGACTCGGATGCGGCACTGGCTGGATCTGCAGCCCCCGGATCATTTCCTTGTGATTGAGCCGACGGAGGAACTACGCGAGATCGTTGTGACTGAAATGCGGAAGGCTCTAGCGTTCCGCGTGGAAGGCTGTGGATTGCTAGAGTGCGAGGCGCCCGGCATCTTGGACGGAGCGGTAGCGGTGGCGCTTCCCAATAAACTCGCGCTGGTGCGGCCGTTGTTGCCCGAGGGAACTGAACTGCTGACGTTGCAGGTGAGTTCGGTGCCGTCCTCGCTGGCTGAGTGGCTGCCCGCACCCAAAGATGTACTGGTTGGCGTAGCCTCCAAGTGGCCCGAGTTCCTGAAACTTGCACGGGTTGTGCTGAACGCTGCCGGATTTCATCCTGACAACCTGGTGCTGCGGGATGCTCGAAAGCCGCGCTGGCAGAGGGGATTGGAGCAGACGGCAGCGGTGATTTGCGACCTTGTGACCGCGTCCCAATTGTCCAAGAATCACCTCGCAATATCGTTCCCGGTGTTGTCAGAGGCGTCGTTGGCGGAGTTGCGGCGGTACCAGAAGTTTGTCCACAATCCACTTGCCCTGTAGGACACTCTCGGAACCGTCACAACCTGCCCGTCAAGGCCGACGTCTTCGGATAATCTGCGGCGTATGCGGTCGTCGCGAATCTGCCAATGCCTGCTGGTGTCCTTCTTGTGGGTTACGGCTGCTCAGGCACAATCCAGCGATTGGAGCGTGATCAAGCAACTCGTGCCCGGTACGCCGATCTCAGTCAAGTATGGACGCTTTTGGATTCACAACAGGTGCGTGTTCGAAAGCGCGACAGATGACACATTGGTCTGTGGACGAATCCTGTACGGCTACAGCCAGGTCTTCATTCCTCCGGAGGCGGACTACCGCCGGAAGTCGGTCAGGGAAGTACGGCTGGAACACAGCGACGCTTCCAATATCATGTTGGGGGCACTCATTGGGGGTGCGCTTGGTGGTGCCCTGGGAGCGGCCAGGTCAGGAGATACCCACACCCAGGCACGGGTCCAGCCTTGGTCTTATCGTGGGTTTCGGAGGCGCGCTCCTTGGGGGAGCGATTGGCAAAGACTTTCCTGTCTTTCACGGCAAGGTGATTTACAGGCGATAGCACTCGATCGGGGCCACTCACTCCCGGTGCAGGAATCTGTTGACGCCATGAATCCATACTAATAAACTAGACATAGTATGGTATCAGGAGCGTAAAACGTGAGTTCCCGGCGTGAGTTCTTAAAGACTGCTTCGGTTGGTGCAGTGGCGCTTGCGGCGCAGTCGGTTCTGGGTGAGATTGCCAAGCAAGGCGTGGTTAGTGTGCCTGGCAAGGAGGGATTGATTATCCGTTCCTACCGCTTCCTTGATCTGGAGATGCCCGTTGAGTTCATGGCGGACTGGATCACGCCGGTTCCCCACTTTTTTGTGCGCAACCACATGTTTGAGCCGTCAGAGATCGATGCCAAAGGGTGGAGACTCGCGATTGGCGGCGAAGTGCAGAAGCCGCTCTCGCTGACACTGGCGGACCTTGCGGAGATTCCCGATCGATCCATAACGAACACGCTGGAGTGCGCCGGGAATGGGAGATCGTCACAAAATCCCAAGGTTCCGGGCATCCAGTGGGGCAAGGGCGCGGTGGGCAACGCGCGATTCTCCGGACCGAGCCTGAAGAGTTTGCTGGAAAAAGCAGGCGTCAAGGACACGGCAAAGCACGTGGTGTTTCGCGGCTCAGACCGAGTTCCGGGCAAGGTCCCACCCTTCATTCGCAGCATCCCGATTGAAAAGGCGATGGACAGCGATACATTGGTAGCGACGCACATGAACGGAGTCGCGCTGACTCCGCATCATGGCTATCCCGCCCGCGTTATGACTCCGGGCTGGGCCGGCGCCGCGTCGTGTAAATGGCTTACCGAGATCACGGTGCAGGACAAACCAGCAGATGGCAACTTTATGCTTCCCGGCTATCGCATGCCCAACCAGCCGGTGAAGCCGGGGGAGACCGTGAAGCCTGAGGACACCCACCCGGTGACGGGCCTGACAGTCAAATCGCTGATCGCGGGTCCCAGCAATGAGGCTAGGCTCAAACCGGGCGCGCAGGTGGTGCGAGGAGTGGCGTGGGCTGGAGAGGCCGAGATCACGCGCGTAGACATCTCGACCGATGGCGGTGCCAGTTGGAATCCGGCTCGGCTTGGGAAGGATCAGGCGAAGTATGCCTGGCGGCTCTGGAGCTACGCTTGGAAGCCGTCGCGAAGCGGCGACTATTCGATTCTGTCTCGTGCCACAGATAGTCAGGGGCGAGTCCAGCCCGACGCGGCTGTCTGGAATCCCAGCGGGTACTTTTACAACGCTTGTGATCAGGTGAAGGTCTATGTTCAAGCCTAGGGGAAGCGTTTTCGTGTTCGCATTGTTGAGCGCCTACGCTTTGGCTGGCGAAGACTCGCCCATCGCGCAACTGCCCGCGGGGCCCATGCAAGAGAAGGCTACGGCTGCGTGTGCGACTTGTCACGAGGCTAGGATCATCGTTCAGCAGCGGCTGAGCAAGGCAGCGTGGACCAAGGAAATGGACAAGATGATCAAGTGGGGAGCGGAGCTCGACGCACCCGACCACGACGCATTGATCGATTACTTCAGTGCGAACTTTGGACCGGATCAGCCTGCATACGAAGCTCCCAGGACCGCCGCGAAAGCCGTGGCGAAATCTCGTCCTAAAGCCACGCATTGAGCTTACGGCTCAGCTTTACCGCAGAGACTGTTCCACTTCGGTGATCCAGTCGGGCCGCTTCAACACTTCGCGCGGTTTCGGACCATCCGCCGCTCCGACGATTCCGTCGTTCTCCATAAGATCGATGAGGTGAGCTGCGCGACCGTAGCCGATGCGCAGCCGGCGCTGCAAGAGCGACGTTGACGCCTTGCCGAACTCGAGGACGAGGCGCACTGCGTCTTCGTACATGGGGTCACCGTCGCCATCTTCTTCGCCGCCGTCTCCTCCTCCAGATTCCGCGTTGCCGCGTTCGTCTCTCGGGGCTTGCAGGAATTCTTCCTTGTATTCCGCGGTACCTTGCTGACGCCAGAATTCGACGACCGCGGCAATTTCTTTTTCCGTAACAAACGGAGCGTGCAACCGGTGTACGCGTGCTGAGCCAGAAGGCAGGTACAGCATATCGCCGCGGCCGAGCAGAGATTCCGCGCCGTTGGCGTCGAGAATCGTGCGTGAGTCAACCTTGGTGGCGACCCGGAACGAGATTCGGGCAGGGAAGTTGGCTTTAATCAAGCCAGTAATGACATCGACGGAAGGCCGCTGCGTCGCCAGCACCAGGTGAATGCCCACGGCGCGAGCCATCTGCGCCAGGCGCGTGATGGACTCTTCCACGTTGCTCGAATCCAGCATCATCAAATCGGCAAGTTCGTCGATGATGATGACGAGGTAGGGAATCGGCTTCTCTTCCTCAGCATCCTCGAAAAGGCTGGGCGTGTCCTGGTCAAACAGCTTGTTGTACTGGTCGATATTGCGCACGCCCTTGGCCGCTAGCAACTTGAGGCGGCGCTCCATTTCGCGCACGGCATTACGCAGCGCATTGGCGGCGAGTTTGGGCTCGGTAATGATTGGCGTGTAAAGGTGCGGAATGCCCTCGTAAACGCCGAGTTCCAGGCGCTTGGGATCGACCAGGATCATCCGAACCTGCTCGGGCGTCGATTTATACAAAATCGACATGATCATCGCATTAACGGCAACGCTCTTACCCGCCCCAGTCGAGCCCGCGATCAGCAAGTGCGGCATTGACGCGAGATCAGCGACAACAATGCGCCCATTGATATCCTTCCCGAGGCTCAGCGTGATTTTGGACTTTCCCCCAGTAAACTCAGGTGCCTCGATGCCCTCGCGGAGCCATATGATCTCCCGCTCGTGATTCGGAACCTGAATCCCAACGGTCGACTTTCCGGGCATGCGTTCGATCAAAATGCTTTCGGCGCGCAACGCCAGGCAAAGATCATCCCCCAGCCCGGTGATGCGGCTGTACTTGATGCCCGCGTCCGGCTTGAACTCGAATGTCGTTACCACAGGGCCAGGATTGATCTGCGTCACCTGCCCATGGACGTCAAACTCAGCGCATTTCTCGGTGAGCGTAACCGCCAGAACCTTCAAAGCCTCTTCGTTCACAGCGTGCTGCTCGTCCGGGCGAGTCAGCAGACTGCTCGGCGGAAGCTTAAAAGTTCCGGCGAGCTTCGGTAATGTTGTCTTGGTCTGAGGGGCAATATCGGCGCGACTGGTAACCGCGGGTGCCAGCGCTTCCACCGGCACCACTTCCTCCAGCATGCGCTCAATGCCCGTACGGCGCGCAGCAGTGTTGTCCATCGCGTAGGCGGGCGCCGTGGCAGGCACTCTTGGCGCCACTAGAGGCTCTGCTTCAGCTGACTTTGCGGGCACGAGTTTGGTGCTGACTACAGGCTTCTGGGCTCGGCGCTTGTCCAACTCTTCCTGGTCCCGCTTCTTGCCGCGAGCCCGCTGCCAGTCTTCCCAACGCTGCCAAAGAGCCTGTACAAAAGCAAAACGCGTCGGAAGCCATAGATGCAGGGACGAGAACGAGAACGCGGTTGTCAGGTACAACGCGACGGCTACGAGACTTCCGCAGACAATGTAGGCACCCGTCAGGTTCAGATAGTGGACGAGAAAATCGCTCAAGATCCGCCCCAGCAATCCCTCGAGTGGGATCGTATGCAGCCAACGGAAGTGGCCGGGCAGAAGCCCTAGCAGAGCGGGAACGAACAACAACAGGGACCCAGCCCCAAGAATCTTGGCCACTGGCGTTGCAACCCGTCTCGAACGGAACCAGCGAATGCCGAGCATGGCGGGGAAAACGGCTAGCAGGAATGCAGCCAAGCCGAACCCCTGAAAAGTCAGGTCGGCAGCGTACGCCCCAACCATCCCGATCCAATTGCTGGATCCGTGCGCATCTTCCGAGGCACTGTTCCAGGAAGCATCCTGCGGTGAATACGAAACCAATGCGAGGAAAAGGAGGCCTGCGAAGACGCACAACACAAACCCGATCAGCTCATTGAGCCGCCGGTTGCCGGTCGGGGTGAATGCTTTCGAAATAACTTTCATAAATGGCGTATTTCGCTCCCGGCGACGATTACCGCCCGGACGCAGAACTACACCAGAGCCTTTCAATTATGCCAAGAAAGCCGGGAAGGAACTACCTGCGCGGGAGTGGGGGGATGGCGAGTCGGGTTCCGGCGAAGCTAGCCTGCCGCCAGCCTTCCGGCAAACACGAGCACGGCAATTCCCAAAGCGATCCGATAAATGGCGAAGGGCACGAACCCACGGCGGCGCACCCAGGACATAAACCACGCCACCGAAGCGTAGCCCACGATGAAGGACACAATAAAACCGATGCCCAGCAAGACCCACTGATGAGGGTCGAGCTGCGCAACGCCGATGGCATTTTCACCCTTACCGCGAAGCGATTTCAAAAGAGTGTAGCCGGTGGCGACAACCATCGTCGGAATCGACAGAAAAAACGAAAATTCCAACGCCGCCGCCCGCGACATGCCCCACAGTTGCCCAGCGGCGATTGTCGACATGGACCGTGACGTTCCCGGGAAGACTGCCGAGAGAATCTGGCAAGCTCCGATCCACAGCGCCTGCGCCGAACCCACGTCATCCATTTTCCAGGTATGGATCGGACTGCCCGAAGCTCCCGGACCCGCCTTTTCCCAGGGTGCGTTGCGAGCATCCACAATCCACATGACGATGCCGCCAATAAGTAACGACGCCCCAATCACATAAAGGTTTTCGAGATTCTTACCGATGACCTTCGTCAACAGGAAGGACGGGATCGCAGTTACCAGAAACGCCAGCAGCACCAGCCCGAGCGGATGAGTGAAGATCGTGCGATTGCGGTGCGGGCCTCCCGGAAAAGTCGAAAGCAGCTTGAGCAAGCGGTCGCCGAAATAAACCGGCAAGCAAAGAATTGCTCCCAGTTGAATGACAATCGAAAACATCTTCCAATACCCGTCACCAAGGCTGATGTGCAGCAATACTTCCGCAATCCGCAGATGCGCCGTCGAGCTGACGGGCAGGAATTCCGTAAGGCCTTCAACAATTCCAAGGATCAGAGCGAGCAGGTAGTCGTTCAAACAACCTCCTGAGATTAACGAACAAGATTACGAGGAAGATCCGGAATATTTTCTCACGATCATCTTGAGCGCAACATTCGCGCGCGCAAGCGCGGGAATGCGGAGTCGAAAGACCCCTGCTCACCTTACGGCGACTTTACTTTCGCAAGTTTCCGACCGCGCGGCCTCCGAGCCCCGACCACCTCTACCGTGAGCTTAATTTCCCTGCGCATACCGCCGGAAGAAACTATCCGGCTTCCAGGCCGGACGAGCAGTTTCGTTGGCTATAGTGATGGTCAACGTGCGCATGATCTCCTCGAACTTCGCCGCCGACGCCAGGTCCACGGGCTGGTTCACATCGTCCGATGGCGCATGGTAGCGCTTCGTAGACCACTCCTTGAAAATGGCCTGTTCCGGAGATCCTGGCTCCGCTCCGACCTTCATCGCCAATGCCGGAACGCCATGCCGGATAAAATTGTACTGGTCGCTCCGGATAAACAGGTTGCGCACCGGCTCGGGATCATCCTGAATGCGCACGCCGAGGGACTCGGCAGTCTTGCGAACATCGTCGCCTAACGAGGATTCGTTGAGCCCGTAAACCGTGAGAATCTTGAGAGGCACGATCGGCAGAAACATGTCGGTGTTGATATCCGCTGCGAGGGAACTGGGCGGCACCGTGGGATGGGCGGCAAAATACTTGGAGCCAAGGAGGCCTTTTTCTTCCGCGGTGACCCACACGAGCAGAATCGAGCGTTTCAATGGCACCGGTGATTTGTGGAACGAGCGCGCTAAATCCAGCAACAGCGCGCTGCCGGAGCCGTTGTCCATCGCTCCGTTGTAGATGCTGTCTCCGTTAATGGGTGCGCCGATGCCGATGTGATCAATATGTGCAGAGAGCACGACGTACTGACCCCTGAGCGCCGGATCGGACCCTTCCAGCTTGGCCACTACATTCGCGGATTCGATCTCGTGCTCCACGAGCTTTGTTTTGGCGCGGACCGCTACCGGAAGAGCAAACCGCGGTAAGGGCTTGCGATCCTTGGCAAGCGCAGCGATCTCGTCGAAACTGTGGCCGGTGCCAGCAAAGAGCAGGTCGGCGTTTGCCGGGTTGAACGTGGCCGACAGCTTTTCACCTTCAGTCTCGTTGAACTCCGCTCCCTCAAGATCCATGCTCGGATGTGCGCGATTCAGCGACATGCGCGACCATGGGATATCCATAAACGCCGGATTCGGCAAGGCCAAAACTCCAACCGCGCCCGCTGCTTTCAGCGTCTTCCATCGCTCGGCGGCAGTTTGGTAGTGCGATGCGAGCGCTCCCGGAATCGTCGAAGGGGACCCGAGAATGATGACGACCACTTTCCGCTTCAGATCCAATCCTTCCAAGTCGTTGTAGTTCTTCTCCGGGATGTTGAGCCCGTAACCCACGAAAACGAGCGGCGCTTCCATTTCGGGGGCAAGCTTAATGCGCGTGTTGAAGTACGCTTCTTCTCCGAGCGTGAGTGGAGTCGCCTTGCCGTCGCGCACCAGGGAGAGGCTGGAATCTTTCTCGCTGATCTCGCGCACAACGAACTTCACGGGCTGATAGTAGCCGTTGGTGCCCGCAGGCTTTACGCCCAGGCTCTTGAGCTGGTCAATGATGTATTCCTGAGCTTGATGCAGTCCGGGGCTGCCGGTTTCACGGCCTTCGAGCTTATCGTCGGCGAAAACCTTGACGTCTTCCCACCAGGACTTGCCGTCGAAAGTGGCTTGAGGGCCTTGGGCATAAGTCGGTCTGTAGGTCGCAACCAGGAGAACAATCGAGATCGCGGCAGTCAGTACTGTCTTCAGCATTGATAAATTCCTCGTGATTTTCCTTTTCGAGCGATTCCCTTGCGGGACGTGAGTCTGTCTTCTATGAACGAAACAACACTACCTGTGTAATTGAACCGAGATGCGGTTTGACATGTACTCAACGGCATCCCCATTCTTCATCGTCAATACGTAGAGGGTGTACTTTCCGGGAGGGACCGACTTCAGGCCACGGAATGGCAATAGCGAAGATTTCTCCTGTCCCCACTTGAGGCTCGAAAGATCCACTGCGAAGGTTTCCGCGCCTCGCGCCGAAATCTTTAGGGATGTTGTGGGATCCCTTGGATCAAGGGCTCTCTTAGTTTCCAGATTGACGAGCCCAACGTATGCATCTTCGATCGGACCGTTCCCGAGCGAAGGAAGGTAGGGCGACGGCGAAAGGACGAGTTCTAAGCTTTCGATTGTGAGGTCCGTGGTTAGCAAGTTGCGAATCGAAACTTTAAGTTCGTTTTCAGCTTCCGGCCGAATTTCGGAATCGTGAATCCGAACCTCACACAGAACGCTCACTGCCTTTGTGACGGCGCCGGACTTTTGGTCTTGCCCTCCAGCTAAAGTAACGGCCACCAGGAACAGCAGTGACGCGATCTTCGCGGCGTTCACACGAGGGGTAGTCATTTCGGAAACTAGTCTACTCCAACGAATTACCGTAAACAGGAATCTCCTGCTCCAAATCGTAGAGCAGCCTTTGCGCCCGATTGGCATACTCGCTTTGCGGATACTTATCCAGAATCCGTTGGCAAAGCGCGGAAGAAGCGGCTTTCGAGTCCGCTGATTTCTTAGGTTCCCCTTCTGTCTTGTAGATTTCGAGTAGCGCGGCACGCCGCCATGCTGCCTTGTACAAACCCTCGGGTGCAGCCGGAGACTGTGGCCGGTCGTCGGCATATTTCTCATACATCTCGGATTCTTTGTTGGGGCACTTCGAAGTCCCCTCCCAATCGCCGCAGAGCTTGTTGTCAAGAAGCGTAAACGCCGCGAGATCAGCCCACTTCGTTGCCGGGTATTTCTTGATGACTTCTTTCATCCAATGATCATCCATCTGTCCGCGAAGACCAGGGTCCTGCTCTCGCGCCGACGGTCGGGACATGATGTCGTCCTTTTCGATTTGCCACTTGTCATCAGCGGCCCGGTAGAGCGCTTGGGCGGCGAGAGGTGAGCTGGGAAAGTATTCCGCAGTTCGGTAATAGAGACGGGCGGCATCGTTGCCCGCGCCCCTGCGCCCGCCCCGCCGGCTGGCTTGCTCTTCCGAGTCGACCGCTTCGCCGTAGAGAATTCGGTCGCCGTTGGGGGTAGAGGCTCGAACGACACCTTTCCCTAAAATCCACCCGCTCACCGTTTTCTCGTCCCCAAGTTCCGCGGTAACCCTCAGCCATTCCCGGCTGGACTCAACGACGACCAATTCCTGCCCGCGTTCGATTTGGCCCAGTTTGGCGGATTTGATGTCCGGAGACACATAGATGACCGCCTCGCGAATCATGGCCCCACGGTCGAACGTGGCGGCGGAAATGAAAGCAGGAAGAACGACACCAGGGAGGAGGAATAAGCAGGCACAGACGCGATGCATGCCTCAATTCTGGCCGAAGAATGGGCGGCGCGCAAGGTCAGCTATTTTCAGCTATGAGCGCCCATGGGCTGTTCGTTCTGAATCTCTCGCAACACAGCAGGGTCGATGTTGCCGCCGCTGACAATCGCCACGTTGCGCGTCGTTTGCGGCAGTTCATCGCGATGGAAGAGAAAGGCCGCCACGGCAACCGCCCCGCTAGGCTCGGCAGCGAGTTTCGGATTCCCCGACAGCCTCCGAACCGCTTCCCGTATCTCTTCGTCACTCACGGTAACAATGTCATCCACGAATCGCCGAATGTGCGCGAAGGTGATATCGCCCAAACTCTGCGCGCGCAATCCATCGGCAACCGTCCGTGCGACTTGCTCCGGGGACCACTTCACGATGGATCCGGCGCGAAAACTCGCCTGCGCGTCCGCGGCAAACTCAGGCTCCACGCCGATCACTTTTACCGGGTGTTCCGCGGCGAGCTTTATGGCCGCCGAGATTCCGCTCACCATTCCACCTCCACCCAAGGGCACGAGTACGGTTTCAACGTCCGGCATATCTTCGAGGATCTCCAACCCCATCGTCCCCTGTCCGGCAATGATGTATTCGTCGTTGTAAGGTGGAACCATGGAATAACCGTGTTCCAGAGCAAGCTCTTCGGCGCGAAGCTTGCGCTCCTCGCTGCCCGATCCCACCGTGACAATTTCCGCGCCCAGCGCCTCCGTGCCCTCACGCTTGATTTTCGGCGCATTCCCCGGCATCACAATGACGGCCTTCGTCCCCAAAGCTCGCGCCGCATAAGCCACCCCCTGAGCGTGATTCCCGCTGGAGTACGCAATCACCCCGCGCCGGCGTTCTGTCTCGGACAATGCCGCAATTTTGTTGTAGGCCCCTCGCAGCTTGAACGCCCCAATCGGCTGAAGATTCTCCGGCTTGGCGAAGAGACGCCAGAGCTCGGGATGCGGCCTGGTTTTTTGTTCGATGAGCGGAACGTTGAGAAGAGGAGTGCGGACTGCAACACCCGCTATGCGCCTCTGCGCGGCTCGAATATCCTCAAGCGTAACCATGGCACTCTAGATTTCCACAATCACCGGCATGATCAATGGCCTGCGCTGCGTTTGTTTCGAAATATAACGCTTCAAATCGGCGCGGACTTTTTCCTTAATCAGGCCGTAGTCTGCTTTCTCTTCGGAACTGGAAAGGTCCAGCGTCTGCATCACAATCTCGCGCGCCTCTGTCACAAACTCATCCCGATCCGGCGCAAACCCGCGGGTGACAATTTCAGGCGTTGATTCGACGCGGCCGGTTAGCTTGTTAATGGCGATGATGGGCAGAACTATGCCGTCTTCGCTAATGTGCCGCCGGTCTTTGATGACGATGTCGTCCACGACATCCGTCCGCGAGCCTGAGTCAATGCAAACTCGCCCAACATTGACCTTGCCTGCCTTGCGTGCGCCCTTCTCGTCGAACTCCAGAACATCCCCGCTCTCGATCAGAATCACGTTGCCCACGGAATTCTTCATGGCGGCCGCCATTTCCGCGTGCAACTTCAGCTGGCGGTATTCGCCGTGGATCGGAACGAAGTACTTGGGTTTGACAAGGTTAATCAACAGCTTCAGTTCTTCCTGGCTGGCGTGACCACTCACATGCACCGGCGGTGAAGAGCCATCGTCATAAATCACATGCGCCTGGCGCCGGAACAAATGGTCCACCACCCGGTAAATCGCCTTCTCGTTTCCCGGAATAATTCGTGACGATAAAACTACCGTATCGCCCTTCTCGATCTTCGCGTGCTTGTGATTGTCCACAGCCGCCCGCGAGAGTCCCGACATTGGTTCGCCCTGCGTCCCGCTGATCAGCACACAGACCTGATCCGGCGGCAGGCTCTTGATGTCCCCAGGATGCAACACCATACCTTCAGGGATTTCAAGGTAGCCGAGGTCCTCCGCGATTTCCGACGAGGTATTCATCGACCGCCCAATGAATGCAACCTTGCGCCCGTATTCCCAGGCCAAATCGACAGTCAACTTGATGCGATGAATCGACGAGGAAAAGCACGAGATAAACAGCCGTCGTTCGGTGGTGGCGAAAATCTCTTCAAACTTCGGCCGAACCGCCCGTTCGCTGGGTGTGTAGCCTTTGCGCTCAATATTGGTGGAATCCTGCAAAAGCGCCAGCACGCCCTGCTTGCCGTACTCCGCAAAGGCATGCAGATCAAAGTAGTGTTCGTCCGTCGGCGTGGGGTCAATCTTGAAGTCGCCCGTATGAATAATCACGCCCAGCGGTGTATGGATCGCCAACGCCACACAGTCCACCAGGCTATGCGTCACGCGGATCGGGTTGATCGTGAACGCGCCTATCTTCACCCGCTCGCCCGGCTTGATTTCGTTCAGCACGGCGTTGCTCAGATGCTCGTGCTCTTCCAGTTTCTCTTCGACGTAGGCAAGGGTGAATTCGGTTCCATAAACCGGAACATCCAGCTCTGTAAGGATCCATGGCAGTCCGCCAATATGGTCCTCGTGGGCGTGGGTCAAGACAATCCCGCGGACGTGCTGACGGTTCTCGATCAGGTAAGAAATATCGGGAACTACAATGTCAACGCCCAGCAGTTCAGCTTCCGGGAACATCAGGCCGGCATCAATAACGATGATGTCATCGCCATAGCGCACAGCCATACAGTTCATGCCGAACTCGCCGAGTCCGCCAAGGGGGATCAGTTGCAGTTTTCCAGTAGGCATTCGAAGGTCTGATGCTAGCACAGGCAAGCAATGAACCCCACTTCTCCCCCTCGCATCCAATACACTAAGGTAGAAGGAGCCTATGGCTGAACAGTCCAACCGTTCCTGGCTCGTCCGCAAGCTGGAGGGCGCCATCCAGCACGGATTCCTGCGCGCCTACCACCAGGTCCGCGTCGACCCCGCCCGCTTCCTGATGCAGTTGCGCTCCGCCCACGGCTTGCCCATTTCCGGCTACGAAGGCGTGTTTCAACTCGATCTGCGGCAACTGGATAAAGTCGCCGAGGATACGATTCACAGCGGCATGCACCTCGCTGCCCTCCAGGGCGCAGGGTTCGGTATGGGCGGTATTCTCACGCTTGTGCCCGATATGAGCCTGATGGCTGCCATCACCCTGCGCACCATTCAGAAGCTCAGCCTGATCTATGGTTTCGAATTCAACAGCGACAAGGAAATCGCCGAGCTTTGGGTTGCCACCGCCAGCGCGGCAGGAGTCGACATCGGACGCGAACTCATCGAGAAGGAACTCGTCAACAAATTCGTCCCCAAGGTCATCCAGCGAATCGCCGTTTCGGCAAGCGCGGAAGTCGTCGAAAAATGGGCCGCGAGGATCGTTCCGGTCATCAGCTCCGTTATTGGCGCGGGTCTCAATTATTACTTCATCCGCGCCTGGGGCGAGCGCGCTAAGAAGCACTTCCGCGCCAAGCATTTGGAAATGCGTCAACTCAAGTACAAACCGACGACCTTCATTTCGGGCGACCCCGCGCCTGCAAAAGGTAGATCTGTCATCCTGCCCCCATCCCCCGCGGCGCTAACTCGCCCGTGAAACCTATCCTTCTGCCCGATCAAGGAAACTCATCGTTAATGCCAAAATTCGAATGCGCAGCCATCTTGTTCGACATGGACGGAGTTCTTGTCGATTCCACCGCCGCCGTAGCCGGCACATGGGGGCGCTGGGCCCTCGCCCATTCTCTCGACCCGCAGCGCGTCATCGACGGCGCGCATGGTCGGCGGACGATCGAAACTGTTCGTGCCTTCGCACCTCACCTCGACGCTGACGCGGAAGCCAGCCGCATCGAAAGCGCCGAGGCCATGGAACTGGACACGGTATCCGTGATCCCCGGCGCGCTGGCTCTGTTGAACTCCTTGCCAGAAGACCGCTGGGGCGTTGTGACCTCGGCCACTCGCCCAATGGCGAAAACTCGGCTACGCGACGCAGGCTTTCCGGCGCCGCGAGTCTTAGTTACCGCCGATGATGTGATCCACGGAAAACCCCATCCGGAACCGTATTTGAAAGGGGCCGCGGGCTTGGCTATTGCTCCGGAACTGTGCCTGGTTTTCGAGGATTCTCCTGCTGGTATCAGCGCCGCCACAGCCGCAGGCATGCGCGTGATTGGTTTGCTGACCACCTATCCGCCGGAGGAACTACAGCAAGCCATCGCTATGATCGAAGATTTTACGAAAATCCAGGTTCGCCAAAAACAAAGCAAAACTGTAGAGATAACATTTCTCTAGACATATTCTGGAAGTAGAAATACACCTGTGTGGCGCGGGCGCCCCCGCCCGCGTGGTCTTGCTTCAAGCTGCCAAGGGTTGAGTCCAACTATTTGGCAGGGGTCCCTTCGGCAAGCTCAGGGGCAGGCTTTTCGACTACCCATTCCCGCTTGCGCGCGCGAACGCTGCGCTCAAGATGACCAACCCAACTACCGCAGCAACTCTTCCAACTCCAGCGCCTTGTCCGTCTTTTCATCCCGATACTTCACAATCACGGGCGTGTACAATGACAAATTCCACTCCGCTGCTTTCCCCCGCGAAATCGCCCGCGACCCCGGCACAACCACCGCATTCTCGGGTATCTCCAATGCCGTCTCCGCCGTTGCTCGATAAACCTCGCCGCGCACGATGTCGTACACCGGCGTAGACCGGGTCAAAATCGTCCCTGCCCCGAGCACCGCGCGCGTCCGAACCAGCGTCCCTTCATAAACCCCGCAATTCCCGCCCACCAGCACATCGTCTTCAAGAATCACGGGCGCAGCGTTGACTGGCTCTAGGACTCCGCCAATCTGCGCCGCCGCGCTCAGGTGAACTCGCTTGCCAATTTGAGCGCACGAACCAACCAGCGCATGCGAATCCACCATCGTCCCTTCGTCTACATACGCGCCGACATTGATAAACATGGGAGGCATGCACACCACCGAAGGGGCAATATAAGCCCCCTCGCGCGCCGAAGAGCCTCCCGGCACAACGCGCACCCGATCCGTCAAGGTGAAGTGTCGTGCGGGGAAAGTGTTCTTATCCACGAAACTGAGCGCATCCCCAGTTTCTTCCAGCTGGCCAAGACGGAATCCAAGCAGGATGCCCTGTTTTACCCATGCATTCACGACCCACCGTCCCCCGCGCTTTTCGGCGGCGCGAATCCGTCCCTGTGTCAAAGCCGTCCGAAATTCACGGAATGCAGACAGCGCCTCGGGTGTGACCTCCGCAGATCCTCCAGACAAGCGTTCAATCGCGGATTGAAGATACGCAAGATCGTGGGGGTTAGACACACTTGCACTCGCTGCGGATCAACACATTCGGCATGGCCTGCAACGCCTGCCGCGCATCGGCCACCGTGGGATAGGGCCCGTGCCAACTCGCGTGCAGCGGATCGTGCCCAGCGGGTCGGCCTTTCCCATGATTGCATTGCCCGCAACTAGACCTGTGCAGCACTGCCTTATGCGGCCCGGCCTGCCAGTTTTCGTAGACAAAAAAGTCTACAGCCGCTGCCGGTGCCGCCGCAGCAGGTTTTTCCACTAGCCCGGCCTCGGTCGCCACGCGCTGGAGCTTCGCTCGCGTGTCACGCTTCATCGGCAACAACGGCAACCGGTAGACTTCCTCGATCTTACCCATCATCGCCAGCGCCGCTTTTACCGGCAGGGGAGAAGACTCAATAAAGTTCGCCTGCATCAGCCCAAAGTACTTGTTGTGAATCCGGCGCGCTTTCGTCCAATCACCACTCAATGCCGCCCGAGTCATCTCCGCCATTTCCCGCGGAATCTCATTGGATGCCACGGAAATAATGCCCACGCCTCCCAGGGAAATCACGGGCAGCGTGATGGCATCATCGCCCGAGAAAACCAGAAAACTCTCGGGCACGGAATTCAACACTTCCGCAATCTGCGTCATGTTGCCGCAAGCTTCCTTCACGCCCACGATGTTCGGCACTTCCGCCAACCGAGCCAAAGTCTGCGGCTCTAGGTTCGCGCTGCTGCGACCCGGCACGTTGTAAAGAATGACCGGCTTATCCACCGCCTCCGCAATTGCGCGAAAATGGCGGTACTGCCCTTCCTGCGTCGGCTTGTTGTAAAACGGATTCGCCGTCAGGATGTAATTGACACCAGCCCGTGCCGCCACTTCCTTCGCTTTCGCAACCGCATCCGCTGTGGCGTTCGACGTCGCCCCGGCCACAATTGGCACCCGCCCCGCGACGACTTCAATCGTCGTGTCGATCACTTGCAGCCACTCGTCGTGCGAGAGCGTCGGCGTCTCACCGGTAGTTCCGCAGGGCACAAGAAAGTCAATCCCCGAATCCACCTGCCAAGCCACGAGGCTCCGCAAAGCCGCATCATCAATCGAGCCATCTGTTTTGAAAGGAGTAACCAGCGCAGTGCCGCAGCCACGAAGCGTCATTCCAGCTACCGATCCGGCTGGCGAAAGGCAAGCACTCGCACCGCGTTCCGCCGCCAATGGTTAAGAGTTGGTAAATGCAGAATATCGCCCGCAGGGTGCAGGCGCAACTTTGGGTCAGACTTGCCGCCAAACATCCTGAAAATCAAAAAAACCCTTCTTGCCCACAATCCACTCCGCCGCCCGCACTGCGCCCTCGGCAAATCCCCTCCGTGACTTCGCGTCATGGCAAAGATAAATCCGGTCATGAGGAGAATCCAAAATCACCTCATGCAGGCCCACAACCTCACCCTCGCGAAACGAGGTAATTTCCAACTCCTGCCCGCAAGCCGCCCGAATGGTGTTTTGAATCGCTATCGCGGTTCCCGACGGCGCATCCTTCTTATGCACATGATGCCGCTCGAAAATTTGCCCCGTATACCCGTGCTGCGTCGCCGCGGACGCGGTTCGCGCAATGTCGAGAAGAAGATTCACTCCCACCGAGAAATTCGCGCCAAACACAAATCCGGTGCCGCTTTTCTCCACCAGCGAGCGAACTTCGGGCAATCTCTCGTACCAGCCCGTGGTTCCCACAACCACCGGCTTTCCGGCGTTCAGGCACGCCGCAAGGTTCTCCATCACAGCGCCGGGCGTGGTGAAATCAATCACGGCCTCTATGCCACGGAGGCGCTCTGCCGTCAGCGCCGAACCACGCGGATTCTCCGCCGCTCGCACCAACTCGACTTCATGATGACGCTCGCAGGCCACCTCCGCCACCAGCGAACCCGTTTTACCCGCACCCAGCAGAAGAAAACGCATACGCCCAGTCTAAATCCAGCGAGGGTCAGCACGGGTGCCCCGTCCTTGTCGCGTCAGCGACAGGGCGGGGATTTACCAGGGTCAAGGTCACAGCCTCCAAGGGAACTTCGCTCTACGTGAGGACGGCCGCCCCCGGCCGTACAGGAGCGCAGCTCCGCGCTCGAGCAATGGACCTAAGCAAATACCGCAGGATCGAGATCGGAGAAAAACTCCCGATGCAATCTCTGCACCGCGTCCACCATGTCCTCCTCCTCCACTACGAAAGTCAGGTTAATCTCCGACGCGCCCTGAGAAATCATCCGCACCTTAATATTCCCCAGCGCGCCAAACACCTTCGCCACAATCCCCGGAGTCTCGCGAATATTCTCACCCACCAGGCAAACCAGCGCCTTCTTGCCTTCATACTTCACATCCGCCAGCTTGCCCAAATCCGCCGCCAGCGCAGGAATCCCTTCGCTAGAATCTACGGTCAAAGAAACGCTAACCCCGGAAATCGACACCGCATCCACAGCGAGATTGTGCCTGTCAAAAGTATCAAATATAGAACGCAGAAACCCCTGCGTCGACAAGCTCCTCGCGGCAGCCACATCCACCAGATTCACCCGCTTCTTCACCGCAATCGCTTTGAAGGCATTGCGGCACGGCGGAGCCGTCGCCTGCACACAAGTCCCTTCGCATTGAGGATTCTTCGAATTACGCACAAAAACTGGAATATTGCGCTGCACCGCGGGCAATACCGTAGCCGGATGCAGCACCTTGGCCCCAAAGTAAGCCAACTCCGCGGCCTCCTCGAAGCTGATCACCTTAATCCGCCGCGCCTCCCGCACCAGATTCGGATCGGTCGTCATCATGCCGTCGACGTCGGTCCAAATCTCGATCCGGTCGGCGCCGAGCCCCGCCCCCGCAATGGCCGCCGAAAAATCCCCGCCGCCCCGCCCTATCGTCGTCGTAACACCCTGCCGCGTCGAACCAATGAACCCGCCCATCACAGGCACATGGCCTTTCTCCACCAACGGCCTAACCCGTGTGCGAAACCGTTCGTAGGTTTCCTCGAATTGGGGAATCGCTTTCGTATGCGCGTCGTCAGTCACCAGCAGTTCCCGCGCATCCACATGCACCGCGTCCATGCCGCGTGCCTGGAGGCTTGAAGCCACGATCTTGCTGGATAATCGTTCCCCGAATGAAACCACTAGGTCGCTGGTCCGCGGTGTGATTTCGCCGACCGCCGCGATGCCGCGAAGCAGCTCGTCCAAAGCATCGAACTCAGCTTCCAGTTCTGCGTGGAAGGCGGTAAATACACTGGTTCCCAGCAACTCGCTCGCAGTGTTGTAGTGCCGCTCGCGCAGCCCGCGCGCCAGACTCAGGGCTTCCTCTCGGTCGCCTCCGCCCGCAGCGCGGCCAATGGCAAGCAGCGCATCCGTAACCTTGGATAGGGCGCTTACAACTACAACCGGTTTCTCCGCCAAACATCCGTGCACGATCCCCGCCGCGCGGTCAATCGCAGCCGAGTCCTGCACCGACGTGCCGCCGAACTTCATGACAATCATCGCTGCACGGTCATTTCTGCGGTCACTTGAGATTGTTTGCGGCTGAAATTACCGTGGTAAGAGTCCCTGTGCTTTCAGCAGTTCACCATTCAGCACGGCCGCCCCTGCCGCTCCGCGGATAACGTTGTGCGAGAGCACCGTGAATTTCCAATCGAAAACCTTGCACGGACGCAGCCGGCCCACGCACGAACTCATACCCCGACCCCGGTCCACATCAATGCGCGGTTGCGGACGGTCCGGAGCCGTCAAGTAAACCACCGGCTGCTCCGGAGCGCTCGGCAATTTCAATTCCTGCGCCAGGCCGCGGAACGAATTCCACGACGCAATGATGTCTTCAGCCCTCGCTGTGGACCCCAGCTTTACCGAAATTGATTCCATGTGCCCGTCTTCCACGGCCACGCGATTACACTGCGCGCTCATGGCGAAGGGCGCAGGCACGATAGTCGTTCCATCCAGATGCCCCAGCAGCTTCTGCGTCTCCTCCTCCATCTTTTCTTCTTCGTTGGCGATGTAAGGCACAACGTTGCCCAGGATATCCAAAGATGGAACACCAGGATAACCCGCTCCGCTCACCGCCTGCATCGTCGTAGCCATTACCGTCAGCAGTCCAAACTGCTTCTGCAACGGAGCCAGCGCCAGCACCAACCCCATAGCCGAACAATTGGAATTGGTGACAATATACCCACCCGACTTCTTGCGCCACGACTGCGTTTCAATGACAGGAATATGATCGGGATTAACCTCAGGAATCACTAAAGGCACGTCGGCATGCATGCGAAACGCGCTCGAATTCGAAACCACCGCACACCCAGCCTCGGCGAAAAGCGGTTCCAGTTCCGCCGCAATGCCAGCATCCAGCGCCGCAAAAATGACGCGCGGCGCCCCCGCCACGCTGTTCGCCGGAGACATCCGCATCCCGGCAATCCGCCCCGGCAATTCGGTCTTCAACCGCCACCGCACCGCCTGGCCATACAACTTCCCCTCCGACCGGTCCGAAGCCGCCAGCCACGCAATCTCAAACCACGGATGATTTTCCAACAACTGGACAAAGCGCTGACCCACAACGCCCGTCGCGCCAAGAATACCTACAGGAGTTTTTTGATTTTCAAAGGCCACACAGAAATTTTACAACACCCGCCATTTCCCACTGGCATCCTGAGCGGAACAAGTCGAAGGACCCCTGCCCCGCCAGCGACTTCACTCCTGCGATCTCTCTGCTGGCCACGGACAGGGCGGAAAAGTGCAGGGGTCCTTCGACTACGTCGAACGCTTCGCAAAGCGAAGCGTTCGCCTCCGCTCAGGATGACAGATCAACAGGGTACGAATCCCAACTTCATCCCCTAAAATGTTTCCGAATCGCCTCCGCCTGCGGCCGCGTAACCACCGCCGACAGCGAAGCCGCATCCGCCTGTTTCACCGCCTGCAAGCTCCCAAAGTGTTGCAGCAGTCGCCGGGTAGTTGATTCGCCAATGCCCGGCACTTCGCGCAACTCGGTGCTGCGGTCGCGCATTTGCCGCCGCTTGCGGTGAAAGGTGATAGCGAAGCGATGCGCCTCATCGCGAACCATCTGCACAACATGCAAGACAGGCGACCGCCGGTCCAGAACAATCGGCTCATGTTCCTGCCCAAGAACGTAGATAATCTCCTCGCGCTTGGCGATGGAAGCCAGCGGCTGGTTCGTGATGCCGATTGCCCCCAGCGCTTCGGCCGCGGCGTGCAGTTGCCCGATGCCGCCATCAATCAGCACCAGGCTTGGCATTTCGCGCTTTTCCTCCTGAATCCGCTTGTAGCGCCGCCCCACCACCTCCCGCATCGAGGCAAAGTCATCCACGCCTACGACGGTCTTGATCAGAAACTTCCGGTAATCCGATTTCTTCATCTTCCCGTCTTCCCAGACCACCATAGACCCGACTGTTTCCGAGCCCTGAATGTGCGAGATGTCGAAGCACTCGATGCGCCGAGGCAGTTCGGGCAAGCCCAAGGCGTCCTGGAAGGCTTCCTGAATGACTTTGGTGTTGGGCTTCATCACGCGGAAGCGCTGGTCGTAGGATTGTTTGGCATTGGTACCCGCAAGGTCCATCAGAGCGAGTTTCTCGCCACGCTGCGGAACGTGAATCTGAATGCGCGCCGCACGCGGACTCTGCGCCGCAACTTGTTCCGAAAGCAAATCCTCCAAAGTAACCCGGTCGTCGAAATCGACGGGCACATAGATTGTGCGCGGCACGTAAGGCTGGCCGAGATAAAGCTGTTGCAGAAGCGTGGAGAAAAATTCGCCAGGGCGAAAGTCCTGCGAGCCGAGCTCCTCAAAGCCAGGCAGTTCCTCCCAGAAAAATGTTCTCCGGTCCAGCACTCGTCCATGACGCATATGAAAAAGATTCACAGCCAGCATGCCGCTTTCGCAGTGGTATCCGAAGACATCCGCATCATTGCCCTCGACGCCGGCAATGCGCTGCTTTTCTTGTAACTGCTCAACCGTCGAAATTAAATCCCGATACTTCGCAGCCCGCTCGAACGCCTCAGCCGCCGCAGCCTGCTCCATGCGGCTCTCCAATGACTTCGAAAGATCCGACTGCCGCCCCTCCAAAAACATGCGCACATCGCGTACAGCTTCCTGATAAATCTCCGGCGTGGTCAGCCCCGCCACGCAAGGCCCCAGGCACCGCTTGATATGAAACTGCAAACAAGGCCGCGGATGCGATCGATTCAAATCCACATAACACGAAGGCACCAGAAAATTCCGGTGAATTAAATCCACAATCCGGTACGCCAGATTCGCCGGAAAGTACGGCCCAAAATACAAGCTTCCGTCTTTCCGCAACCGCCGCGTCACATACACCCGCGGATACTTCTCCCCCAACGTCAGCTTCACATACGGATACGTCTTGTCGTCCCGCAGCAGAATGTTGTAGCGCGGCTGTTTCTGCTTGATGAGGTTGTTTTCCAGCGCCAACGCTTCCTTCTCATTGGCTACAACAATCCATTCCACATCGGTCGCCTCTCGGATCAGTGACCCGGTTTTCGCGTCAGCGATGCGCCCCTCGTGGAAGTACTGGCTCACTCGGTGGCGCAGGCTCTTAGCCTTGCCCACGTAGATGACGATTCCGTCGGCGTTCTTGTACAGATACACGCCGGGAGCCACAGGGATTGTCCGAATCTTGGCGAGCAAGTCCATGGAGAAAGGGTAGGGTTGCATTTCATTTTAGTGGATTGTGAGCACGCTTGCCTTTTGGCCCCGGCTGGCGCGCCGAGGGAGCTTATGGTGCAAACCTATGCAGGACAGGCCCTTTCGATTATGAATGCCATATAAAATATTCATGGGCCATGTCCCGATTAAGAGAAAAAAGCTCCTGAAAATGGAAGGTTGGCCCGATCTATAATTTATGTATATATATGATTACAAATAGCTTAACTCGGCTTTCAGCGATCCGGATAAATTGGAACCACCCGTGCTCTAGTAGAATGTGGGACGCTGGTATTTGTACCCCGCACTTAAAGACTTTTTAATGAGAGGTCTCCCGACCATGAAAACTACTTCGCTCACTCTGCTGGTGGCTCTGGCCGCGGTCTTTTCGACCGTAGGTTGTTCGAGCAAGAACTACGTCAAGCAGCAGACCACCCCGCTCATCAACAAAACCAACGAGCTGGATGACATGACTGCCAAGAACACCCACGACATCAAGGACGTCGATGCCCGCGCACAAGCTGGAATCCAGGCTGTCCAGGCCAAGGCCGCTGACGTCGATGCCAAAGCTTTGGCCGCAGGCAAACAGGCGGACGATGCTCAGCTTCTCGCCAACAACGCGACCAAGCGTGTGGACACGCTGCAACAGACCGTCGTCAACCTCGACAACTACCGCGTCGTGACCGAAGCCTCCGTGCACTTTGGCTTCAACCGCGACAACCTGACCAAGGACGCTAAATCAGCCCTTGATCAGCTTGCCGGCGAGATCACCAAAACCAAGGGATATCTCGTTGCCGTCGAAGGCGGCGCGGATGCCATTGGTGGCGCGGACTACAACTATGACCTGAGCCAGCGTCGTGCGACCGCTGTCATTCAGTACTTGGCAAGCGAGCACAACGTTCCAGCTTACAAGATTTACGTGATCGGACTGGGCAAGGACAAACCGGTGGAGACCAACAAGACTGCCGATGGCCGCGCCAAGAACCGCCGCGTGGATGTTCGCCTCATGACCAATGTTGCTGGTGGCGATGCTCCGGCGGCAGCTCCGGCGGGTCAGAACCCGGGCGGCACCAACTAGTTTTCTGCGACGAAAGCAAACCCTCCCCCAAGAGGACTCGCAGGCAGGCCGTTCACCCTCCCCGAACGGCCTGTTTTTTTGTCCTCAAACAGGTTTCCGGCCAACCCAGGCGGCTCCTCCAGCGCATCCAACCAGAGTAGAATGAGTTGCATGTCTTGGCGGTACTCTGCGATCGCGTTACTTTCTGCTGGATTGGCCTTAACGCAGGTTGGTAAGGCCCTAAGCACGCCTCCAGATCAAGCGAAGGATCGCAGCCAGGATGCAGGAACGAAACCTGCTTCCTCTGGTGGCCAGCTGCCTCCTAGCGACGCACCACCTCGATCCGATGCTGCTGGCGACCCTGCCGAGTCTCTCCCCACCCTCCCTTCGGCGGCACCCAGCGATGGAAGTTTCTCCTCCAGTCGCGAAAACATTCTCGACCTCAGCGCGCCCAAAGATGATCTTAAAGATCACCCCGGCAGTGCGGCCGCAATCGCTCGGGAAGAGGAAGAAGACAACGCCGCCGTCCAGGAATTCCACCAGTGGAATCCGATGAAGGCCCTAAAAGATGTGGAGATTGGCGACTATTACTTCAAGCGGAAGAACTATGTCGCCGCCATGGATCGCTATAAAGGGGCCCTTTTCTACAAAGAAAACGATGCCGTCGCCACGTTCCGTTTGGCAGTAAGCGAGGAAAAATTGGGCGACAAGGCGAGTGCCTTGACCAACTACACCGGTTATTTGAAGATTCTTCCCCACGGCCCCTTTGCCGACGAGGCCCGGTCCTCCATCGAAAGGCTGGGTGGCGTCGCTCCCGAAAAGGACGCGCCCGAGAAGAAAGAAACAGCTTCCCAGCAACCTGCCCCAGAAAAACCCTGAGCCACCCGCACTGATTTTCTCTATATCCGAGGCTATTTTTCCGCCCGCAGATATTCCCCGCTCGAGGCGTTCACCAATACCGAAAGCTTGTAAGTCGTGCGGCTTTCCCCAAAGATAACGTGCCAGGCCGGAGCGTTGTCTTGGCCATTCCACTCCAATAGATACATCACCGGTTGCTCGGCGTCTTTCTCCAGCAATTTCGCTCCTCCGTGTTTCATGGCTACCTGGAAGGCCACGTCCGAATCGGCTTTCAGAAAAGCGCTGTCAAACGTGTGGGTTGAGGTGTTCGTCGGGCTGAAGCTATCTTCTCCTCCCCAGGAGATGCCGCGCTCCACGTCCGACGCATTCGTCCCGCACCAGGTGTAGGGTTTCGAAGAGCGCGCGGACGCCGACGCAAACCACGCCTGCCAAACCGCCGACTTCCCATCATGGCCCTTGGAATCCTTCGTCAGGGCCGACGTCACCCGGAAGACCTGAGCGTCAGCGTGCCAGCCTCGGCCGGCGGCATACATTTTCTGGAACGCCGTGCGCCCGGGAATGAACTCCGGCTCCTTGACCACTGGCGCGACGGTTTTGGCCGGTTCTGAGGAGCAAGCGGCGAGCAACAACAGTGCAAAACACGGCAACAGAAAGCTTTTCATGGCCAACGCTCCCTTTACATATTTTGACGAATCAATTTCGCGGGCGCCCGCTCCGCGTACATTCTTTGCAGCTTTTTGATCACTGCGTCATTCTAAATGGTTAAGCGCATGCATCCCACGACAGAACACATCCGCAAGATCCTGCTTTCCGTTACGCAAGGCATGACACCAGCGGACTGGAGCCGGCATCCCGACGGGAAATGGTCGGCCGCGGAGGTATTGGAGCACTTGTCGCTAACCTACAGCGGCACAGCGAGGTCCATGCAAAAAGTGCTCGAAGCGGGACGGCCCACGGCCACCCCCAGAAAGCTGAAGCAGATGCTCGCCATATGGTGGATCACCCGCCTCGGCCGCTTTCCCGAAGGCCGGCAGGCACCCAAGCAGGTATGCCCAAAAGGTGATTGCGGCTCGGCGGATGCCTTGTTGGCGAGCGCGCTGGAAAACTTGTCAGCCATGGAGTCCGCCATCGCGGACTGCGAACGTCGCTTCGGCGCCGTCTCCCTTTCGGATCATCCCATTTTGGGAGCACTGAATGGAACTCAATGGCGGAAGTTCCATTCCGTGCACGCTCGCCATCACGCGTCTCAGATCGAACGCTTGCGCCGGATGGGATAAGCCCCCAGCAGCGTCAGGGAATCGCGCATCAGGGCAACCTATCGTTCTGGGTTGTGCATCGAGGCAACAGGAGGACATCTCATGCGAGGCCCACTGACATTGTTGTGCTGGGTTTGGTTGAGCGTCTTCGCACCAGGACAGGACACCGGACTGCAATCCGCTCAGGCTGCGAATCAACAAGCGATGCAGGCCGCGCAATTGGCCAATCAGCAGGCCATGGACGCCGCTATCGCAGCTAATCAGCAAGCCATGCAGGCCGCTCAGGCTGCCAATCAAGAGGCTATGCAGAACGCACAGGCCGCTGCCAACCAAACCCCGCTAGCCGTACCTCGCCCAAAGTTTTCCGTTAGGCCGGGAACGTACAACGCGCCTCTCACCGTGAAAATCAAGTCCCCTCGCGGCACCACCACCTACTACACCACGGACGGCTGGACGCCCACCAAGGATTCCACCCGCTACACCGGCCCGATCCAGGTGAACTCGACAACCACGCTTCAGGCCATCGCAATCGCCGAGAATTTATGGCGCAGCGCTCCTGTCTGGGCAACCTACACCGTAAAGCAGGCAGCGAACTCACCGGCGACGCAGAACTCGCCGTCTGCCGAAAACGCCGTCGCGCCAACTGCATCGCTCAGGCGGATGCTGCCGCAAGGGACGCCTGTACATCTGGTGTTCACGTCCGATCTCAGCTCCAAGAAGGCCGACGTGGGGGATAAAATTCCTCTCGCGCTCGCCGCCGACCTCAAGGTGGGGGACGTTGTTCTTGTCAAGAAAGGCGCGCCCGCTTGGGCCACGGTGACCGATGCCGACGGAACTCACATTCTTGGCGTGCCCGGCGAAATCGCCTTTCAAGCCGACTCTCTGAATGCGGATGGTGTTCTCGTCAAATTGCAGGGAGGGGCTTCGAAGGAGGGACAGAGGCGGGACGGTGCGGCCGCTCTTTCAGCGATGTCAGTTCCTGTGGCGGGTATTTTTCTCGTCCACGGTCACAACGCGGAGATTAAGAAAGGTGCCTCCTTTTTCGCCAAGGTATGTGAGGACACCCCATTGCCGCCGCAGAACTAAAAGCCTTGTGGAAAGAAATTCGGGCGGCGCGCGCCCCCGGCCCTCGCCCCCCAGACCTCGCGCTCGAGATGGAGATTTAGTCGCGATAGCCGGATGGAACGCCAGCGCGACGCGCTTCTTCCTGTAAGTCTTCGATTTTCTGTTTTGCGTCTTCGATGGCTTTCTTCTTCGTTTCCATTTGTTGCTTGTAGGCAGCGTCTTCCTTGGCCATGGCGGCGCCATCATAAAGGCGCTCCTGCGCGCTGCTGTAGTAATTGCCGGTCGTGAGCTTGAATTGCCGCTCGATTTCTTCGTCTTCCTTTTGCATCTGCTCGACCGAAGCTTTCTGCTTCTGAATCTTTTCACGCCAGTCTTCCCAGGTCTTTTGCCGTGTTTTGCTGTCGTCGGCCGTCTTGGGGGCGCCACCCTTGGGCGCAGCCGCGGTCGCGTCTGCGGTTGTTGCCTGGCCATCGCCCGGCGCGGCAGTTGCATCGGTGCTGGCCGGCTCGCCGACCGTGCTGATGGTCTCGGTCGCTGGCAGGTTGTCGTTCGTGTAGACCTTGGCTGCGGCGGGTTTTCCACCCTGCTGCTGCCGGTTTTTGCGCGCAGCTTCGGCCAGGGAATCGCTTTGCGCGGCGGCCATTCCAGCGAGTAGCCCCGTAAGAATCAGAAGTCCAATATTGAAGCGTTTCATGGTCCCATTCCTCGCGTGCGAGAGTTGCCCAACCAGAACTTTTTCGTTACAACGCTTTCCAGTACCACTGCAAGAACCGATTGCCAAAAAACAAAGCCACCATCGCCATACCACCAAGAAAGACGCCAAACGGCATCTGGTGATGGCGGAGCGCCAGACGGGCCGATTGCCAGGCTCTTGCCCGCGCCGAGTCGGGGTTCAGGGCTTGGTAACGCCGCGTGCGCTTGATCCAAACCATCAGCATCGTGCTCAGCCCAAATAACGATCCCGCGATCGACGCGGCACATATTGTGAAAATCGTGAGCTTCAGCCCAAGGAAAGCTCCGATCATGCCCATCAACTTCACGTCCCCAAAACCCATGCCCTCCACGCCGCGAGCGCGGAAATAAATCTCTCCCACGCCATAGATGAATCCTGCCCCGGCGAGCGCCCCAAGCGTCGCGTCAGCGAAGGACCATACGTGCGAGGCGAGATCGGAACTCAAAGGAATCTGCACGATTCCGGGCGCCAGTTGCGACACCAGGTCATTCACCGGGACAAACAGCGCAAAAAGCAGCCCGAGCGCCAGTCCCGGCAAGGTCAGCAAATCGGGCAGGAGCATCGTTTCCGCATCTGTAAAGACGAGGCCCAGCAGCAGGAACGAGAACGCCGCCCACTTTACGAGGGCGAAAGTCAGTCCGAATTCCGCCAAGCAGCCCAGCCAGAGTAATCCCATGAGCAGTTCCACAATCGCGTAGCGGGGAGAAATCGCCTTCCTGCATCCCCGGCAGCGCCCGCCCAGAATCAGCCAGCTCAGCACGGGAATGTTGTCGTAAAAAGCAATGGGCTGGGCGCAGCCCGGACACGCCGAACGCGGCGCGACCACCGATAAACCCCTTGGCATCCGATAGATACACACGTTCAGGAAGCTGCCAAAGGTCAGCCCAAAGAGGAACACCGCGAATGCAGGGAAATGCTCCACGTAGGGCGATTATATGCCGCTGGGCGAGGGGGCTCATGGGTACGGAGAGACGTGTACCTCCGGCAGAGCCCGCATTCGGGAGCCTTACCCGGATGGGAAGGGGATTCGTTACGTTCGTTACTTTGGGCTGCCCGAGCCCTCCCGATACCTTACGAGCAGGAGACTTGCGCACGATGCGACTCCATACAAGCGTAATTCTTGGTCTGACGTTGGGAACTAGTGTCTTGACCGGCTCTCCGTTGTTCGCCCAGCAATCGTCCGAAGCGGCCCGCAAAATTGTGAACCGCGTGACGCCGCTCTATCCCGAGCTGGCCCGGAGGATGCAAATCTCCGGCAGGGTCAAGATTGAGGCGACCGTTGGCCCAAACGGCAAAGTGAAATCGACTAAGGTGATTGGCGGCAGTCCCGTGCTGACCAAAGCCGCGCTCGACGCGGTCGAAGTGTGGAAGTGGGCAGCGACATCCAGCGAGAGCAAAGAGCTCATCGAACTCACTTTCCATTCCAACTAGAAGACTCGATTCTCGCTACGCGGCCGAACGCACCTCGGCGAAAGAGCCTTACGTCCAAGAATCAGTTTCCCGTTTTGGCACCCGGCGGATTACCGGCGGGGTTGGAAAATGCACTGTTCTATCACCATACTGCCAGTATGGTGAAGAAATTGATCCAAATCAGCGTGCCCGACGTCATGCGCCGTGGCGTAAAAGCGCGCGCGGCAGTCCTCAAGATGTCGGTCTCGGATTATCTTGAACAGGAAATCCAGGAAATCCTTGAGCGGCCAACGCTTCTCGAGCTGCGGCAGCGTCTGCACCGTCGCCGCCCTGTGAAGTTCCGATCGATACCGCGCAACTCGTACGGGCGGTGCAGAGGGAACCCAAGCCCGATCCGGAAGACTTCGGAGAAGACTTGTGATCGTTCTGGATGCCTGCGCCGCGCTCGATTGGCTGCTGCAAACTTCCGCTGGACGGCGCATCGAAGAGCGAATTTTTTCCGGCCGCGAGTCTTTGCACGCGCCGGGCTTCATTGATCTCGATATCGTCCGGGGCTTGCGGCGTCTGGAGAAAGCGGGAAGAGTTTCCTTTCCGCGCATCGATCAGGCGCTGGAAGATTGGATGGACGTCCGCATCGCGCGCTATTCCCAGGACGTCTTCCTGCCCGAGATCTGGCAATACCGCCACAACTATTCCCCGCGCGAAGCGGCGTATCTGGTCCTCGCGAAAAAACTCCGCGCCACCGTGCTAACGCGCGATCGCGCGCTGACCTCGGGCTACGTACATGTCGACGGAATTAAGATCGAGTTGTTTTAAATCGTTCTGACCTGGATCTTCCCCAGAGGCTTGCTGGTCGTGGCTCTGCTACGCACCCCCTGAATTTGTCATTTCGAGCGCAGCGAGGAATCCGCTCTTGCTTTGACGTGCGGAAACGCAGATTCCTCGCTGCGCTCGGAATGACAACTTGGGTAAGAGCGGTCCGGTAAACCTGAGCCATGGGAGCCGGATTTCTAAGGCGTGGCTTTTTGCCGAGAATCGGTGGGACAATTGGTTGGAGCTGTTTTTCTCGGTGTTGGGATCGCCTGCGTGCTTCATTTCACCAAGAAAGCAAAGAAGAATCCTTCAGGGTTATTTCCGCTCGACCTGTCCTCGCCGCCAGAATTGCCTTCGGAACGCGTCGACTCCCATGACTGGCGGCTCGATCATGAACTCCTGCGCGCCTTACCGTCTTTGTAAGCCTTCCGCCGGTCAAACCTAGCGCAACTCTTTGCGGATCACGAGCTTCAATCCTGACCAGACATCGGTGACGGCGCAGACTTTGACGTCGACGAAACCGAGTAGCAGGGCTAGCTCGCGAATTGTGTGTTCGGTGATCGTTGTGGGCACCTTCGATGCTTTCTTCGGTCACGACACCCATACGGTGGCGTCGGGCGCGAGTTTCTTGCGGAGTGTTGTGAGTTGCTTCGCCAAGCGGGCGCGCTCGGTCTCGAACAGGTGGACGATATTTGTGGCGGTGTTCGCCGTGGTTTCAAATCGGACACCGCCGGGCAGCGGCTTCAGGAGTGCCTGGTAGTTGGGCGGGGCGCCGACGGTGTGAACCGCGTGTCCTTGCTTGATGCCGAGTTTCTTGGCGAGCGGGGTGCCTGAATATCCGGGCATGGTGGTGGTCCTTCAAGGGTACCGCAAGCTATCGCACAAGGTTTGATGGGCGGAGCAGGGGTCCCTTCGGCAGGCTCTTCGACTACAGAATGCCTTCACTTCGTGAAGGCATTCCTCCGCTCAGGATGACAGAGGTTGTTTCGCGGGTGTCTCCATACACTGATTTAGAACGCGTCAATCCCCGTGATCGACTGCCCAATAATCAACGCATGCACGTCGTGTGTGCCTTCGTAAGTTTTTACGGATTCCAGGTTCATCATGTGGCGCATGATGGGGTAGTCGTCGGCGATGCCGTTGCCGCCGAGGATGTCGCGGGCCATGCGGGCGCATTCTAGAGCCATCCAGACGTTGTTGCGCTTGGCCATGGAAATGTGCTGGTGCTGGACTTTGCCTTGGTCTTTTAATCGGCCAACTTGCAGAGCGAGCAACTGGCCCTTGGTGATTTCGCTGATCATCCAGACGAGTTTTTCCTGAATGAGCTGGTGGCTGGCGATGGGCTGGTCTCGCCACTGCTTGCGGAGGAGCGAGTATTGCAGAGCTGTGTCGTAACACGACATGGCCGCGCCGAGCGCTCCCCAGGAGATGCCGTAACGGGCTTGGTTCAGGCACATGAGCGGGGACTTCAGGCCACCGCTGAGGGGAAGGAGATTCGCTTCCGGAATACGAACGTCTTGCATCGATAGGCCGGACGTGACCGAAGCCCGCAGCGACCACTTGCCATGAACGTCGTCGGCCCTGAAGCCGGGGCGGTCGGTTTCAACCAGGAAGCCGCGAACTTTATTGTCTTCGTCCTCGACCTTGGCCCAGATGACGGCAACGTCAGCGATTGTTCCGGAAGTGATCCACATCTTCTCGCCGTTCAGCACGTATTCTTTGCCGGACTTGCGGGCGCGTGTTCTCATGCCGCCGGGGTTGGAGCCGAAGTCGGGTTCGGTCAGTCCGAAGCAGCCGAGTTTTTCGCCTTTCTGCATGGCGGGCAGCCAGAGGTTTTTCTGGTCGTCGCTGCCGAAGGTGTGGATCGGATACATGACCAGCGCGGACTGCACGCTCACAAATGAACGCACCCCGGAATCGCCGCGCTCGAGTTCCTGTGTCATCAGGCCGTATTCCACGTTGCCCATTTCAGCGCAGCCATAGCCCTTTAGGGACGCGCCGAAGAAACCAAGATCGGCCATGGGCTTGACGAGTTCGCGCGGGAAGCGCCCGGCGCGGTTGCATTCCTCGATGATGGGGATAAGGTTGTCTTCAATGAACTTGCGCGTGGTATCGCGGACCAAGCGCTCTTCGTCGCTCAGCAGTGAGTCGAAATCGATGAAATCTACGCCTTTGTATTTGATGGCGGACATGGAAAGCCTCTCAATCTTGCGGATGAATCAATGCGGATGCACGCGCCGGAGAACGCGCGGCAGGGCAAACATTTGAGGCTACCAGAGGGGGTAGGGCGGGTCAAACGGGCACACTATGGCGCTAAAGCCCCCTCTTTTTAGTCGAAACGCGGCGCTGAAGCGCCGCTCTACCGTGCCAGGTTGGGCGGGGAGTTCATCGCCGGTTTGAGCCGCGAATTTCAGGCCCCTCGCACCTAAACTCCAAACGCTAGGAAACGGGTGATCTAGCTACTCCGTTTGACTTCCCGCATTGGCGGGCGGAGTTGGCGCTGGGGTCAGGGACTTTAATTTCTCCAGCGCTGCCAGCAGGTCGTTCCAGTCGTCGTGTTCGTGCTTGGTTTTGTCGAAGACCGAGAGGTCGCTGTAGAAGTCGAGGATGTTGGCGCGCAATTCCGGGGAAGTCCCGGCGAACTTCTGCTTGGACAACTGCATGAGCAGTTTGCCGTAGACATTGTCGGTGAGCGTATATTCGAGCGGTTTGGTGGGCTGGCCTGTGTCGAAGTCGACATTGGGCAGTTTGAGCGCGCCGGCGCGTTCTTCCTTGAGGAACTTGCGGTACTCGATCACGGTGGCATCAATACTCTTGATGTAGAGATCTTCCGTTTGCGCATTCGGGCTATTGAAGGCCAGACCCTTGAAGGGGCCGACTTTGGGCATCAAGCGCATGATGGTGGCGAGAAAGCGAGTTCCAAAACCGGGCCGGGTGTAGTCCTTGCCCCACTCTTTTTCGTAACTGGCACGCGACAGATGGTAGAGGAATTCTTTCTTGGCGAAGTTCGGGCGCTCCTTGACGAATTCTTTCTGGTGCGTCTTCAACGCAACTTGCGTCATCTGCGGAATCAATCCGCTGACCGCCCAGCGGTAGGTGCCCACGGCCAGGTCTTCGTGGGTGAGAATGTCCTTTAATTCCACGCCGTAGACGACGGGGAAAGCCCGCTCCAGGAGCGGTTTTGAGACCTGGAAGCCGATGAAGTCGTGATAGCTTTCGGGCGCGTAGCGTTTCCTGGCCACTTGTACGGTGTCGAACCCAAACTCGGTTCTCAAGTGGGCGGTTTTGTCCTGGGCGTAGCGCACCGAGTCGCCGAATTTCCTCCGCAGCTTCGGGTACTCGATCGCCACCGCGTGGTTCACCGCGGGGTGGCCGGTGATATCGGAAGCGTAGTGCGCGAGCGCGCCCAGGGCGAAGGCGTATTCGTTGGCGTCCTGGCTCTCCTTGAGCATCTCGATGACGAAGTCCCCACTGCGGACGTAGTGCACCAGATCGCTGAACTCGACGTTGCCGAACGGATAGTAACCCAGGTCTTGAATGACGGCGCCACCGTAGGCATAAGCGTGGGCTTCTTTGATCTGCTCTTCCGTCAGGGCGGGATATTTCTTGAGCAGGAGCGGCCGGATTTCGTCCAGCCACAGCAGATCGACGATTTCCTCGTGGGTGAGGACGGAGTAGGCGAAGAGGTGCGGAGGGAAGGAGATGGCCAGGAGCACGAGTAGGGCTGCCAGACGGTAGGCAAATGCCTTATGGGCGGGGGTTGTCTTCATTTGCAGCCATAGGGCCGACTTGACCATTGCTGTTGCGACACCATGGTTAAGGTTAGCTCATTTTTCGCTGAAGCTGGTGTGCCGTTTAGCTCACTCAGGCACTCCAGAGAACCATGCAATCCCGTCGAGTCGACGACTATTCGGTAAGCCGGAACTCCCCATGCAAGGGCGCGCTCGAATCGCCGCCAGCCCAGACGTCAAACTGCTCGAGCTCGACGACCCATTTCTTTTCGGTGGGGCTCCAGAATTGTAGCTCGTCTTTCCCCAGGGTGAAGTGAACCGTCTGTTTTGCGCCCGGTTCCAGCGCGAAGCGCTCAAAGCCTTTCAGTTGCCGCACGGGCCTGGAAGCGCTGCCGGCGCGTTGGTGGATGTAGAGCTGGGCGACGGCGTCGCCGGCACGGGAGCCGGTGTTGGTGACATCGACCGAGACGTCGATCTTTCCGCCGACTCGAGTTGCTGGAGTGACGCTGAGGTTGGTATAGGAAAACGTGGTGTAACTCAGGCCGAAGCCAAACGGATATAAGGGTGTGCTGGGCAGATCCCAGTAGCGGGATTTGAAGTCGGAGTCAGTCTCAGGAAGCTGTGTGAGGTTGTGGTTGTAATAGAGAGGGAGTTGGCCGGTGCTGCGTGGCCAGCTTACGGGGAGGTGCCCGGCGGGGTTGGCATCGCCGAACAGAACGTCGGCGATGGCATTGCCGCCCTGGCTGCCAGGATACCAGGCTTCCAGAATCACGGCGACGTGTTCGGAGGCCCAGGTGATGTCGAGGGGTCGGCCGTTGATGAGCACGAGCACGACAGGCTTGCCGGTGGCTGCGACGGCTTCGAGCAATTCTTGCTGACCGTTCGACAACTTGAGGGACGAACGCGAGGCGGACTCGGCGCTCATGAGGTCGATTTCGCCTAATGCCAGCACAGCAATGTCACTATTCTTGGCGAGAGCGACGGCTTCATCGATGGCCTGGCGCACTTGCTCTGGCGTCAGGGTCGCCTGTTCTTTCATTTTCACGATCGGATTGTCCTCAAAGGGCGAGGGAATGTTGCGGTGCGCATTGGGGCCGTGGGCATATGCGACGTGGACGGCTGAACCCAATTTCTCCTGGATGCCCTTCACGATGCTGACAGTCGGGCCGGGCTTGGTAAGGAAGCCCCACATGGAGAGCAAGTCGGCTTCGGCATCTCCGAGCGGGCCGATGACGGCGATGGAGCGGATTGCGTTCTTGTCGAGGGGCAGGAGTGCGCCTTCGTTGCGCAACAAGACCACAGAGCGCTGAGCTGCCTTGCGGGCGAGTTCCCTGTGCGCGGGAACATTCAGGGATTCTTCGAGACGAGATTCGTCGACGTAGGGGTGTTCGAAGAGGCCCATGCGAATCTTGGCTTCCAAAATTGGAAGAACCGCGGCGTCAATCTGCGGCATGGGGATGTGGCCCTGCTCGACTTCCACTGGCAAGTATTTGAGATAACTGGCGCTGGCCATGTCCATGTTCAAGCCAGCGGTAAAGGCCTTGTGGACGGCATCCTGCGAATCGCGGGCGTAGCCGTGGATCCTGAGGCTGCGGACCGCGAACGCGTCGCTGACGACGAAGCCGTTGAACTTCCAGGACTCGCGGAGCACGTCGTGGAGCAGCCAGCGGTTGCCACTCGCGGGGACGTCGTTGAGATCCATGTAGGCGCTCATCACGCTGCCAACGCCTGCATCCAGCGCGGCCTTGAACGGAGGCAGGTAGACGTTCCACATCAGCTCTTCCGGGATGTAGGAGGAATCGTAGTCGCGGCCGCCGTCGGCTGCGCCGTATCCGGCGAAGTGTTTTACGCAGGCGAGGACGCGATCGGGAGCACCAGGTTGGCGGCCCTGGAAACCGAGTACCTGGGCACGGGCCATCGCGGCGCCTAAGAATGGATCTTCGCCTGCGCCTTCAATCATGCGGCCCCAACGGGCGTCACGGGCAATGTCCACCATGGGTGCGAAGGTCCAGTGAATTCCCGCGGCCCGGGCTTCGCGCGCGGCCACAGTTTGTGCCTCTTCCACCAGTTTTGGGTCCCAGGAGGAGGCCATCGCCAGCGGTGCGGGGAAGATGGTGCGATAGCCGTGTATAACATCCAGGCCGAAGAGAACGGGAATGTGCAGGCGCGATTTCTCAACGGCCAAATGCTGGAGGCGGTTGATCTCCTTCGGATCGGAGATCCACAGAACCGAACCCGCGCCCACGGTTTGCAAAAGCTCTTCCGTGGTTTTGCTGGAGTTTTCGTGGAATTCCGGGGCGGGGAAGCCGGGCAACTGCGAGAGTTGCGCCGCCTTTTCCGCGAGCGTCATCTGCTGAAGAAGACCTGCCGCTTTGTCGTGCACCTGGGAGTCGGTCCGGGAGGAGCCGGCAGCGCCAGATGTGGCCTGCCCGGACGCATTCTCATTTCGGAAAGTCAATACTGCCAGGGCTAAAAGAACATAGGCCAAGTGGAAACGTGCGGTGCGTTTCTTCATTGCGCTGGATCCTCCAGACTCGACAAAGCCGGGAGCGAGTATAGCGCAAGACGCTCTGTTGCCACGGCCTCAGCGCTCGATTGCTCCGAGGTCAACGCAAAACCGGGAGAAGGTTTGCGCCTTCCCCCGGTTCGTTTCTTCGTTGAGGCTATCGATCGATCAAGCTTATCGATGCTTTTCGTTCTTCGGCTTTTCCTCCCGAGGCTTTTCCCGCTGCGCTGGCGGGCGAGGTGCTGGAGCGGAGTGTTCCCTCTGCTGCCACTGGCTAAACTTCTTCTCCTCCTCTTGCCCCTGCTGCGGACTTTTGGGTTGAGGCTGAGCTGCGGGCCGTGCGAGAGGATGGGACCATCCCTGTGCTGGCCTAGCCGCATCCTTGCTTGGTTCCGGGTTGGACTCGGGCGCCCGCGGTGCTTCCGCACGTGTCGCTTCTGGACGAGGCACGCCCGGCCGCGTAACATCGGGCCGTGGAACGTCTTGACGCTGAGGTTGCGCGGGCTGTGGAACCTCAGCATTTTGCCGTACAGGGTTGGACGGAATGGGACGTGCCGCCTGGCCGACGGGATTCGTTCCAGGTTGATTCTTGCCTGGCTGGTCAGGTCTAGGAACCATTGGCTGCTCCAACCGCGATGGATTGGGCGGAAGCTGGTGCATCGCAGGCCGTTGTCCCGGCGCCGACGGAGCAAC
>Ga0080027_10000014_pt1 | contig 55528 bp, 35 predicted proteins | sample OrgsoiDNA2013046_FD_70962 | JGI IMG/M metagenome (GOLD analysis project Ga0080027, IMG submission 70962) | Permafrost soil microbial communities from the Arctic, to analyse light accelerated degradation of dissolved organic matter (DOM) -... | ecosystem: Environmental > Terrestrial > Soil >... | reverse complement strand
GCGCATCGAAACCAGCAATCCGGGCGAGAAATTGAAGAAAGACATGTACGTCACGACGACCGTGAGTGCAGGGAAGATTGCGAATGCGATTGTGCTGCCGGATGCCGCGGTGCTCCGCGACGGCGAAAATCAACCGTTTGTCTATGTTGCGTCGGCGAACCAATTTGGCCGGCGGACGGTGACACTGGGAGACAGCGTGAACGGACAGACCCAGATTACTGGCGGCCTCAATGCCGGAGATCAGGTTATTGGAAATGGCAGCCTGTTCCTGCAGTTTGCAAACTCGTTGCAACGATAACTTGGGTGGAACAGACAACAACTTGACGAACACTCTGGCACCGGAATGATCAACCGAATCGTCCAAGCAGCGCTGCGTCAACGGTTCCTGGTCCTGATGCTGACCGGATTCATTACGGTCGGGGGGATCCTCTCGTTCCAGCGCATGCCGGTGGATGCGTATCCCGATCTTTCTCCGCCGCAGGTCGAGATCATTACGCAGTGGCCCGATCATGCGGCAGAGGAAGTGGAGCGACTTGTTTCACTTCCGCTGGAAGTGGCAATGAACGGCGTTCCGCATATGGTCGTGATGCGATCCATATCGCTCTATGGCCTGTCCGATATCAAGCTTACGTTCGAAGACAGCACCGACGATTATTTTGCGCGGCAGATTGTGTTTGAGCGACTCACGGAAGCGACGCTACCGACGGGCGTGGCTCCCAGTGTGGCGCCGTTATTTAGTCCGAGCGGGTTGGTCTATCGGTATGTGCTGGAGAGTCCGGACCGTAGTCCCCAAGAGCTGAAGACCATCGAAGACTGGGTCGTGGAGCGCGCCTATCGCTCCGTTCCCGGCGTTGCCGACGATTCGGGTTTGGGCGGCACGACCATGCAATACCAGGTATTGCTCGATCCGGCGAGGATTTACGGCTACCACCTGACGGTTTCGCAGGTGAATGCGGCGCTGGCGGCGAATAACTCCAACGCCGGCGGCGGATTCGTTTCACAGGGCGGTCAGTTTTCCTATGTCCGTGGCATCGGCCTGGTGCGGAACACGGACGATATTGGAAATGTTGTGGTGGGATCCAACAAAGGCGTTCCCATCCGAGTGAAAGATGTGGGCGAAGTGACGATCGGCCATGCGCCGCGTCTGGGCCAGTTCGGGTTCCAGAAGAACGATGACGCTGTGGAAGGCGTGATCCTGATGCTGCGCGGCGGGCAGACGCAAAATGTGCTCAAGGGTGTGGAGGCAAAGACCGAAGAGCTAAACAAGAGGATTCTTCCTCCGGACGTGAAGGTCCACCCTTACTACGACCGGAGCACTCTGGTAGAGCTCACGACCGACACGGTGGAAGGAAACCTGCTGCGCGGGATGATTCTGGTACTCATCGTATTGATTTTCTTTCTGGTGAGCTTTCGCGCGGCTGTGATCGTCGCGGTGATCATTCCGCTGTCGCTGTTATTCGCATTTATTGTTTTGCATGCGCACGACGTGGCCGCAAACCTTCTTTCCATTGGCGCTATCGATTTCGGAATTGTGATCGACGGCACAGTGGTGATGATGGAGAACATTTACCGGGAACTGGCCTTGCGCGAGGGCCAGGCTTACAAACTGACGGACGTGATTCTCACGGCGGCGAAGGACGTCGACCGGCCCATCTTCTACTCGGTCGCCGTCATCCTGGCTGGGTATCTGCCGATTTACGCACTCACAGGCCCGGCTGGAAAGTTGTTCCATCCCATGGCCGAGACCATGTCGTTTGCGCTGGTGGGCGCGCTGATCCTCACTTTGACGCTGGTTCCGGTGCTGTCTTCCTATTGGTTTAAGTCTGGCGTGAAGGAAAAGCAGAACCGCGCCGTCAATTGGATGAAAGAGAAGTACGCGATGCCGTTGGATTGGGCGCTCGATCACCCCAAGGCGACGATGACGATTGCGACGCTCATCTTCGGAGCCTCTCTGCTGCTTCTCCCCTTCATCAGCGCGGAGTTCATGCCGCATCTGGATGAGGGCGCGCTTTGGATTCGCGCGACGATGCCCTACACAATTTCCTTTGAGGAGTCGAGCAAGATTTCGCCGCAGATTCGCGACATTTTGATGTCGTATCCGCAAATTACCGTTGTGGGCTCAGAGCATGGACGTCCCGACGACGGCACCGATGCCACGGGATTTTTCAATTGCGAATTCTACGTGGGTCTGAGGCCCTACAAAGATAAGGCTTGGGGCGGCGAGATTCACGATAAGAAAGAATTGATCGAATCGATCAATAAGAAGCTCACCGCGTTTCCAGGCATCGTTTTCAATTACACGCAGCCTGCGGAAGACGCCGTGGACGAGGCTCTTACGGGCCTGAAGAGTTCCCTGGCGGTAAAGATTTACGGGGAGGATCTGAACGTACTTCAAGACAAGGCGATTCAGATCAAGAACACGCTCGCGAAGGTGCCGGGATTCAACGAGCTTACGGTCGTGCGGGAGCTTGGCCAGCCTAGTCTGCTCGTGGACGTGGATCGCGACAAAATTGCCCGCTATGGCATCAATGTCGCGGATGTCGAGGCCGTGATTTCGTCTTCGGTCGGCGGACAGGCGGTGACGCAAGTCATTCAGGGCGAGAAATTGTTCGATCTGGTCGTGCGCATGCAGCCGCAATTCCGCAGCGATGCGCATGAGATCGGAAACCTGCTCGTCGGCACTCCCGATGGCCAGCAAATTCCGCTGAGCCAATTGGCCAAGATCAGCCAGGGGAACGGGGCGTCGTTTATTTACCGCGAAAACAATTCGCGCTACATTGGCGTTCAATACAGCCTTGAAGGACGCGATCTGCAGCGCTCGGTCCATGATGGTCAGGCTGCCGTGAGTAAGGCTGTGACTTTGCCGCCGGGTTATTGGATGGAATGGGGCGGTGAGTACAGCCAGTTTCTGGAAGCTCGCGAGCAGATGTTTGTGATTGGGCCGCTGGCTGTCGGGCTGATCTTCATGATTTTGTTTGCCCTGTATGGAAACTTCAAGTTTCCCGTGACCATTGCAGTGGGCGTGATCATCACGCAGCCTGTGGGAGCGCTCTTCGCCCTGTGGATCACGAAGACTCCGCTCAGCGTTTCCTCCGTTCTGGGGCTTCTGGCTTTGCTGGGTGTTTCGGTCGAGACGGCGGTCATTCTGGTTTCGTACATTAACAAGCTGCGCCAGGAGGGGATGGACATCCGCACGGCTACGCGGGAAGCCTCGCTGCTTCGGCTTCGGCCCATTATGATGACGGCTTTGGTGGCTTGTCTTGGTTTGCTGCCCGCCGCGCTCTCCACCGGCATCGGATCCGATACGCAGAGGCCATTCGCTATCGTGATTGTGGCGGGGTTGATTTCGCGGCTCTTCATCGGGTTTTTCGTCAATCCGGTGCTGTACGAGATGGTGGCCCGCGAGGGCGATGTCCTGCAGGTGTGAGTCGCTTCTTCTGTAAACTGCGTTGCTAGCCGGAAAACTTCCCGCAATACCCAAACAATTTGCTTGCAGCCCCTCGGGGGTGAGTAGTAAAACGTTTCAATACTCATTGATCCCTGCATCTTGCGGACGGCCCCCGAGGGCCGTAAGCCTTTGTGGAGGCATTCCCGTGGCGCGTAGTCCGAGAAGAACGATCAGCCCCCTTCTTTTACTTGTGGTTATGCTGGTGTCCCGCGTGTCATTGGCGCAGTCACTTTCCGTGCAGTGGGAGGAATTGACTTCGGCAGATTTTGTGAAGGCCGTGCAACAGTCGCAAAACACTTGCCTTTTGCCGGTGGGGGTTCTGGAGAAGCACGGGTTGCATTTGCCCCTGGGAAACGACCTGCTGAATGTGCGCTATGCCGCCTTGCACGCGGCTCAGCAGGAATTCGCGGTCGTCTTTCCCGAGTATTTTGCTTCGCAGATTTTCGAAGCTCGCCACCAGCCGGGGACTGTCGCCTATAGCCTCCACTTGCAGCTCGAACTGCTGCAGGAGACCACGGATGAAATGGCGCGCAACGGCTGTAAGAAAATCATTATCGTCAATGGTCATGGTGGGAACGCAAACCTGTTGCCTTTGTTTGCCCAGGCTCAACTGGCTTCGCTGCATGACTATGTGGTGTATGTATTCATGGCGCCCGATCATGAGAAAGAGCCCGGAAGACCGGCGCTGAAGTCAGGAAAAGACGTTGTGGACTTCCATGCGGGGGAAAAGGAAACGTCGCGCAGTCTGGTGGCCCGTGCCGATTTAGTTCATTTGGATCGCGCCAAGGAAGAATCTGGCGCCGACCAGGCGCGGCAAAAACTGCCGGAGAGTTTGTACACGGGAATCTGGTGGTACGCGCGCTTTCCCAATCATTATGCGGGCGACGGTTCCGTGGCCAGCAAGGAACTCGGAGAGTTCGATACTAAGTTGCTGGTTGCGGATTTGGTTACCGCCATCCGGGCGGTGAAAGCGGACAACGAAGGCTTGAAGCTTCAAAAGCAGTTCTTCGAAGAAGCGAGCCATCCTCTCGACACCAAACCATAGGTAAGATCACGAATCGCGGGAACATTATTCCCTGGAGGATTCATGCGTCACAATGGAAGTATCCCGCGGCAGTTGGCATGGGTCGCGTTCAGCGTGCTTTTCTGCGTACTTGGTACGGTGGGCATCGCGCAGACAATCCGTGTCGACATCACACCCAGTCACGCGTCGAAGTCGTTTTTACCAACTTTAGCGCTTGGGGCCGGAGTGGATCGCATCAGCACGGCATCTACCGATAAAGTCTTCACTGAACCCATCATGAAGCAAGTGTTGTCCGCAGGGTGGCAGCCCGTCAGCTATCGCCAAAATACCGAACTCCATGTCGAAGCCTGGCACTGGAATCCGCAGGGGAAGTGGAGCGAGGCAGGGGGGAAGGGATACTTCGTGGGTGACGCGAAGCCCGGGGATTTCATCCGTCATTCCTTCGGTTATGCCCTGCCGCATCGGGGATTTACGCGCAATGAGGGAACGGACGCGAATGGATTTTCAGTGCTGACCGATGGCGACGAGAATACCTACTGGAAGAGCAATCCCTATTTGACGAAGCCTTTCACGGTTGAGGACGACGCGACTTATCCACAGTGGGTGGTGATGGATCTCGCGCACAGTTATCCGCTCAATGCCATGCGCATTTCGTGGGCGGAGCCCTACGCGCGGCGTTATCTTGTGCAGTATTGGACTGGCCTGGAGAGTCCCCTCAAACAGCCAACAAAGGGCGTGTGGGTGACGTTTCGCGGTGGAGCGGTTCGCGACGGGGCGGGAGGTAAGGCGTTGCTTCAACTGGAGCAGGATCCAATTTCAGTACGCTATCTTCGCATTTGGATGTCGGAGTCCTCAAACACTTGTGACACGCACGATCCCTCGGATCGTCGCAATTGTGTAGGCTACGCGATTCGCGAAATTTATGTCGGAACCGCGACGGGGGATGGCAAATTTCATGATTTGGTGCGCCATACGGCTGATCCGGATCAGACGCTTACGTATTGTTCTTCCGTTGATTCATGGCACGAGCCCAAAGATATTCAAGACAAAGGCGATCAGGTAGGAATGGATCTTTTCTACACCAGTGGTTATACGCGAGGCCTGCCAGCGATGATTCCCATTTCATTGATTTACGGGAACCCGGAAGATTCGGTGAATCAAATCGCCTATTTGGAGGCGCGGGGTTATCCAATTTCCTATGTCGAGATGGGGGAAGAGCCGGACGGGCAATACATGCTGCCGGAGGATTATGGAGCTCTCTATTTGCAGTGGGCAGCCGCATTGCACAAGCTCGATCCGAAGTTGAAGCTGGGTGGTCCGGTGTTCGAGGGGGTTAACGAGGACATTTTGGTGTGGCCGGACGCACAGGGCCGAACCTCGTGGATGGGGCGATTTTTGGCGTTCTTGAAGGCTCACAACCGGCTTCAAGATCTGTCGTTCATGTCGTTCGAGCACTATCCTTACGATCCCTGCACGGTTCAGTGGGCAGACTTGTATGAGGAGCCGGCTCTGATCAGTCACATCCTGCAAGTGTGGCGCGACGATGGTTTGCCGGCCAATGTTCCAATGATTATTTCCGAACTCAATATGTCTTCCAGTAGCGGAGAGTCTTTTGTCGATAATTTTGGCTCGCTCTGGCTGGCCGATTTTGTAGGATCATTTCTTACCTCCGGAGGGGATGCGCTTTACTTCTTCCATTACATTCCCGAACCACTTGACCACGGTTGTGGTGGCTCCATGTCAACGTTCGGAATGTTTTCCATGACCAAGGACTACAAGATTCAACAGCCGACGTCGCAGTACTTTGCCAGTCAGCTGATCAATCTGGAATGGGCGCAGCCCGGGAGCGGCGTGCATCAGGTTTTTCCTGCGAGTAGTGACATTGCAGATTCGGCGGGTCACGCAATGGTGACCGCCTATGCCGTGCGGCGCCCGGATGGACAGTGGGCGTTGATGGTAGTGAATAAGGATCAAGAGAATCCGCATACGGTTCGCCTCACGTTTCACGACGGCACTGCGAACAGGGACAGCAGGTTCGCGGGAGCGGTCGACCGGATCACTTTCGGAAGCGAACAGTATCGCTGGAATGCCGAAGTGAATGCCGGATCGGCGAATCCGGATGGGCCCGCCGCCCGATCCCAACTTACCGCCGATGCGTCGACAATCTACACATTGCCCACAGCGTCGGTGACGGTGTTGCGCGGATATATAGAAAGTGAAAAGGGGCGTTAGATGGGGAGGACTCTGCTCACGCTGATCGTGCTGGCCGGCTGCGCCCCGGCTCAGGCGCGCTATGATGTGCTCCTTCAAGGCGGCCATGTCGTCGACGCCAAGTACAATCTCAGCGCGGTGCGCGATGTTGCCATCAAGGACGGAAGGATTGCCGCTGTTGCTGCGCACATAGCGGCCACCGAGGCGAGCAAGACGATTGATGTGCGAGGCCTTTATGTAACCCCCGGGTTAGTCGATATTCATGTGCACGCTTATGGCGGCACGGGGATGCGCGACGCTTACTCGGGCGACCATAGTGTCTATCCAGACGGGTTCACGTTTCGTTCCGGCGTGACGACGGTCGTCGACGCGGGCAGCTCGGGATGGCGCAACTTTGACGATTTCAAGGATCGAATCATAGATCGGTCCAAGACTCGCGTCCTCGCCCTGCTGAACATCGTCGGTCATGGCATGGGCGGCGGAGCTATCGAGCAAAACCTCGAGGATATGGACGCCAAAGCTACAGCGGACGCAGCCGTGAAGTACAAAACCATTGTCGTTGGCGTTAAAACAGCGCACTACGACGGGCCAGAGTGGACTCCCGTAGAGCGCGCGGTGGCAGCCGGGACTTTGGCGGGAATTCCGGTCATGGTCGATTTTGGAACTTTTCGACCCGAGCGGCCTTTTCAGGATCTGGTCCTCAAGAAGTTGCGTCCCGGCGATATTTATACCCATACCTACCTGGACGCCGTGCCGATGCTGGATGCTCATGGCAAGGTTCAGCCCTACTTGTTCGAGGCGAGGAAACGCGGCGTTATTTTCGACGTTGGGCATGGAGGAGGAAGCTTTTTATTCCGGCAGGCAGTGCCAGCGATCCGCCAGGGTTTTGTGCCCGACTCCATTTCCACTGACTTGCACATCGACAGCATGAACTCCGGCATGAAGGACATGCTGAATGTGATGTCGAAGTTCCTCAATATGGGTTTACCACTGGATGATGTAATCGCCCGATCCACGTGGAATCCCGCGAAAGAGATCCACCGCGAAGACTTAGGCAATCTTTCGGTCGGCGCTCCCGCGGACATAGCGGTGCTGCGCCTCCAGAAAGGGCAGTTCGGCTTCGTGGATGTTTTTGGCGCGCGGCTGCAAGGCACCATGAAGCTTGTCTGTGAGGTAACCGTGCGCAACGGGTTGGTCGTCTATGACCTCAATGGAATATCACGAGCGGATTGGACTCACTTAGGAGCGTATGGGCCACAGGGAGAGGCAAAATGGGACGGAACGATCAACCCTGGACTGCGTGCTCCCAAGAAATGACGCCTTCTCTCATCCGTAATTCCCTTCGTTGGCGCCTTCCTCGCACATCTTCAGTGAAGCTTCGGCAAAGTCGTAGACCGCGTCGTACAATGCTTGCTTACCCTTGGCCTGAGCGGATTCTCCAATCCCCAGGGGCAACCCGTTTATGGCGACTATCGCAGAAAATGTAGATCGCGAACCGGTGCAGGCCGGCCGGGCAGCCGGGCCGTGCGTGTTGGTACTTTTCGGGGCATCAGGCGACCTGACCATGCGCAAGCTGGTCCCCGCTCTATACAACCTGGTCAAGGCGAAGTTGCTGCCCTCGAATTTTGCCGTAATGGGCGTCTCCCACGACGATTTGACCGTGGAGCAATTCCGCACGCAAGTTACTCAATTCATGAAGGCGGAAGACCAAACCAGCGATTCCTGGAAGTGGTTTACGGAAAGGCTCTTTTACCAGCGCGGCGATTTCGGTGATCCGGCGGCATTCTCTACCCTCGGCACCCGCCTTGCTGAAATCGATAAAACGTTTGGCACGGAGGGAAATTATCTTTTTTATCTGGCGGTCGCGCCCAGGTTCTTCGCGGAAGTCGTGCAACAGTTGGGGAAGGCGGGCCTCGCGGACCAGGAGGATGGCCATTGGCGGCGCGTCGTCATCGAGAAGCCCTTCGGCAACGACCTCGATTCCGCCAAGACCCTGAATAAGCAATGCAAAGGTGTGCTGGCGGAAAACCAGATCTATCGCATCGATCACTACCTGGGTAAAGAAACGGTGCAGAACATTCTCGTGTTCCGTTTTGACAATGCCATCTTCGAGCCCATCTGGAACCGGCGATACATCGATCACGTCGAGATCACGAACGCCGAGACTGTGGGAGTGGAGCAGCGCGGCGGTTATTTCGATACGGCCGGGACTTTGCGCGATATGGTGCCCAACCACATCATGCAGTTGCTCAGCCTTACCGCGATGGAAGCGCCAGCTTCCCTGAATGCCGACGCGGTCCGCAACGAGCAAGCGAAAGTTTTGCGCGCCGTACAGCCTCTGGATCCCGACGATGTGCTAGAGCGGAGCGTGCGCGGTCAGTACGGCGAGGGGGTATTAGCTGGCGAGAAGGTTCCGGGGTATCGCACCGAACCCGGAGTTGCCCCCTCATCGAAGACAGAGACCTACGCGGCCCTGCGGCTCAATATCGACAATTGGCGATGGGCGGGAGTTCCGTTTTATATCCGAACTGGCAAACGAATGGCGAAGAGGCACACCGAGATCACGATTCAATTCCGGCAAACCCCCACGGAGTTGTTTCGCAATGCGGCTCTGCACCAGATGCAGAACAATCAGCTTGTCATCCAGATCCAGCCGGTGGAAGCGATTTCACTGAGTTTTGGCGCTAAGATTCCAGGCGCGGTTCTCCGGGTCGGAGCGGTGGACATGAGTTTCGAATATTCGAAGTATTTCGGCGCGGATTCGAATACCGGATATGAGGTGCTCCTCTACGACTGCATGATTGGAGACGCAACGCTCTTTCAGCGTGCCGACATGGTGGAAGCTGGCTGGAAGATCGTCGACCCGGTTCTGGACGTCTGGAAAGCCCTGCCGCCGCGGAAGTTTCCCAATTACGCGGCCGGCACCTGGGGCCCGAAGGAAGCCGACGACCTGCTGGAGCTCGACGGCCGTCAATGGAGGAAAATCGAATGATTCTTGCAGGCGAGATTGGCGGTACTCATGCCCGACTGGCCGCTTTCGAGACCGAAGGCAACAAGCTGAATTGCGTCATTGACACCACTTTCGAAAGCCAGGAGCACAGCGGGCTGGCCGAAATTATCGCCGAGTTTGTGAAGAAGAATGGCGTGCCGGTCGACATGGCATGTTTTGGAGTTGCCGGTCCGGTGCGCGGCGGGCGCTGCAAGATTTCCAATCTCTCCTGGATCATCGACTCCCGTGAATTGGCCAAGCAGCTCAAGCTCAACTCGGTTGGGCTTTTGAACGACCTGGAAGCCTACGCCTACGGGATTGATGCTCTCGACGACAAGGACTTCGTCACTCTCAACGAGGGTTCGGAGAACGCGGATGGGAACCGGGCTGTGGTTTCAGCCCGAACTGGGCTCGGTGTGGCAGGACTCTACTGGGATGGCCGCCGGCACCACCCTTTCGCGTGTGAAGGAGGGCATACGAATTTTGCGCCTCGGAATGACATGGAGGATGAGCTTTTACGTTATCTCAGAAAGAAATATACCCGGGTCAGCTATGAGCGCATCGCTTCGGGACCGGGGATCAAGAATGTCTATGATTTCCTCCGGGAAACGGGGAAGGCGGAGGAACCGGATTGGCTGAAGGAACAGATGCGAGAAGCCGCGGATGCGCCAGCGCTCATCTCTCGCCTGGCGGCCGAAGGAAAAGCGTCGATCTGCGATCAAGCCATGTCCCTGTTTGTGAGCGTCTATGGCGCCCATGCGGGGGACTGCGCGTTGACCTTCATGTCCACCGGCGGAATCTTCATTGGCGGCAGCATTGCGGCAAAAAACCTGGCAAAGATGCGGGATCCGGTCTTCATGGAGTCCTTCCTGGACAAGGGTCGGATGGCGGAATTGCTGAAGGACGTTCCGGTGAAGGTCGTCCTCAACGACGACGCCGGTATTCTGGGCGCGGCGCGCTACACGCTCATTCAGAAAGCCTTCGACCGCACTTCCCGAAGCAGCGTTTGACAACCAGCGGGAGGCCATCGTACAACTTTGCAGGAGCGTAGTTAAGCGTTTAAGCGGAAAACGCTTCTCCTTCGCTCCAGCGCCAACCCGACCCCTTTTCCATGAATCCTACGAGTCGAACCGTCGAAGAGTGTGCTCACACCCTGGGGGAACAATTTCGGGGGAAGTTCGGGCAGTCTCCGCAGGTCTATGCGGCGCCGGGTCGCGTCAACCTAATCGGCGAGCATACCGATTACAACGATGGCTTCGTCATGCCCGCTGCGATCGGATTTTCCACTCAGGTTGCGATAGCCGGGCGGCATGACCGGAAGCTCCTCATTCACTCCGAAAATTACTCGGAACAGGTGGAGTTTGATCTCGAGAACCTGCCCGCCTCGCGTGCCGGCCACTGGAGCGACTACGCCCTGGGTGTGGCGGAAATGATTGTGCAATCGGGTGTGCGGCTCCCCGGTGCGAATGTGATGATCTCGGGCAATGTGCCCCAGGGCGCCGGCCTCAGCTCGTCGGCTTCCATTGAAGTGGCTTTCGGATACGCTCTGCTGGACTTGGCCGGCCAAGCCATTGACCTAACGAAACTCGCACTCTTGTCCCAACGGGCGGAAAACGAGTTTGTCGGCGCGAAGTGTGGAATCATGGACCAGTTCGTATCTACGCATGGCAAGCGGGATCAGGCATTGCTGCTGGATTGCCGGTCGCTGGACTACCGCCTGCTCCCCCTGGCCGGGGTTCCGCTGGTGATCTCGAACACCATGGTGAAGCACAGCCTTTCCCAAGGTGAATACAACGCAAGACGCGAAGAGTGTGAACTTGGCGTTCGTACATTGTCCAAGCACCTTCCTGGAGTCAGGGCGTTACGCGATGTGACGATGGCGGACTTGAAGAAATTCGGCAACGAGTTGTCCGTTACCGTCCTGCGGCGATGCCGCCACGTGGTCAGTGAAAACGAGCGGGTTCTGCGGGCAGCGGATGCACTCGACGCTGGGAATCTCGCTGCGTTTGGAGATGGGATGCGCCAATCCCATCGCAGTTTACGCGACGACTTTGAAGTAAGCTCCGCCGAACTCGACCTGATGGTGGAGCTGGGCGAAAGAGTGGACGGCGTGTATGGCACGCGAATGACCGGGGGCGGTTTCGGCGGTTGCACGATTAGTCTGATCCGCGACAAGTCGGTCGAGGAGTTTCGAAGAAGTGTGAGCGAGGGGTACGAACTCGCGACGGGACGAAAGCCGGAGATTTATGTGTGTTCCGCCGCCGATGGAGTCGGGAAAATCGCATGATTCGAAGCCAAAGGGTTCCCAGCAGATGAAAGTACTTGTGACGGGCGGAGCCGGCTATATCGGGAGCGTCGTAGTCGGACAACTGGTCGAGGCCGGGCATGAGGTGGTGGTTTTCGACAACCTTAGCCGTGGTCATCGCCAGGCTGTCCCGGCGGGCGCGGAGCTGGTGGTAGGGGAGATCGCGGATCGTGGCCTTCTGGATCGTATTTTTCGCAGTTCCCCTGTCGATGCCGTCATGCACTTTGCCGCCCTGATCGAAGCCGGCGAGTCGATGAAGGCTCCCGAACAATTCTTCCGCAACAACGCGCTGAATACGCTGACCGTACTTGAAGCGATGCTGGCGGCGGGCACGAAACGCTTCGTTTTTTCGTCGACGGCTGCTTTGTTTGGCAATCCGGATCGCACCCCGATTGAGGAAGATGACACGGTGCGGCCGACGAACGCTTATGGCGAGTCGAAGTTACTCGTGGAGCGCATGCTGGCATGGTTTCATCAGATTCATGGATTCCGATACGCCAGCCTTCGCTACTTCAACGCAGCGGGAGCCGTGAGCCCTGAATATGGCGAGGCGCACCAACCGGAGACCCATCTCATTCCCCGGGTCCTCAATGTGGCTCTCGGCCGGCTGGAGCATGTGAACATCTTCGGCACCGACTATCCAACTCCCGACGGCACCTGCGTCCGCGACTACATTCACGTGGCCGATCTGGCTGCGGCGCATTTGCTCGCGTTGCAAGCCCTGGATAAATCCAGCCCCCTCATCTTTAACCTCGGCAACGGTCAAGGTTTCAGCGTGCGTGAAGTGGTGCAAGTCGCGCGAAAAGTCACGGGACATCCGATTCCGGTGGTCGAATCGCCCCGCCGTCCGGGAGATCCGGCGGTTTTGATCGCCAGTTCAGAAAAAATTCGCCGCGAACTCGGTTGGCAGCCCATGGTGCCCGACATCGAAACGATTGTCGCCAGCGCCTGGCAATGGCACCGGTCGCATCCTGACGGATACAGCAAGCCATGAATTCTCTCGATCTTGCGGTGCACCCCCACCGGCGCTTCAATCCCATGACGCGCGAGTGGGTGCTGGTTTCTCCGCATCGGACGCAGCGCCCATGGCAGGGGCAGGTCGAGGAGGTTTCGGCGGAGAAGCAACTGGCATTCGATCCCACGTGTTATTTGTGCCCCGGGAACGCGCGGGCCGGGGGTGCCAAGAACCCGGATTATTCCAGCGTGTTTGTGTTCGACAATGATTTTGCCGCCATGAAGCCTGACACCCCGGCCGGCCAGGTTCAGGGGCAGGACTTGTTGTTCGCTCGCAGCGAATCCGGCCGCTGCCGGGTGGTTTGCTTCTCGCCCCGCCACGATCTCACGCTGGCCCGCATGAATGTCGCGGACGTACGAAACGTGGTCGACGCATGGACCAAGGAGTACATTGACCTCGGGAGCCAGCCGAATATCAGCGCCGTCCAGATTTTCGAGAATCGTGGCGCGATGATGGGGTGCAGTAACCCGCATCCCCACGGACAAATCTGGGCCAACGAAACCATCCCTAACGAACTGGCGAAAGAGCTCGCGGCTTTTGCTGACTACTTTAAGGCTCACGGTACGATACTCTTGCAGGATTATCTGAAGCTGGAGCTTCAAAAGCAGGAGCGTCTAGTTTGCTTGAATGATGACTTCGTGGCACTCGTGCCTTTCTGGGCTATTTGGCCGTTCGAGACTCTGGTGCTGAGCCGTCGCACAGCATCAGGCCTCGACGAGTTAACCGATCCCGAGCGAACCGCGTTAGCGGACATCCTGCGCCAAGTCACGATTCGCTACGACAATCTCTTTAAGACTTCTTTCCCTTACACGATGGGCTTTCACCAGCGCCCCACCGATGGCGAACCGCATCCCGAATTTCCGTTCCATGCACATTTCTATCCCCCTCTACTGCGCTCGGCGACGGTGAAGAAATTCATGGTGGGGTACGAGATGCTGGGCATGCCCCAGCGCGACATCACCGCCGAAACCGCCGCCAAGTGTTTGCGCGATCTGCCGTCCAAGCATTACCTGGGGTCGTAGCAGCCAAGCTCACTCCTCTTCTCGTTCTTTCAGTAGATTCCGTAAAATATTGAAACTAAATATAGTTAAGTGATTGCGGCGGCCTTCCAAAAAATTCTTTGCTTTCGCATGAGCCAATCTCATGGGAATTTCCGCTTTCCATAGTGAAGGGGAAGATGTTTCGCAGGTCGCACGGTCGAGTATCGGCTTCGTAACCCGAGAGCGGCCGTGCCCCCCGCGAAGCGCTTCACCCTAATGCAACTCCCAAGGAGTCCACTATGTCTTCCCTTCGATTTCGCTTTGCAATCGCCCCAGTAGTGCTGGCGGCGTCGGTTCTGGCCCAGGCGACCGACGCTCCGGCCAAAAAGGCAGCTCCAGCGCCGGACCTGCACATCAAGAAGAACATTACGGTGAACGGATACCTAGCCTCCTCCGTTGACATCTCCCTGAAGGGTGCCCGTGAGAGGACGGCAAGTGGGGCCTCCGTCACAGTCCGACAGTGCGACCTGAAGCGCACCCTGACCCTGAACGAAGAAGCCCAGACCTACATGGTCACCAACGACCCCCAAGATACCGAAGCGGCGCGCGCAGCCGCTCTAGCCACCGGGGCGCAGGTGCCAGATTCCGACGGGGCGATCACTGTGACCACCACGATCACCGACACGGGCGAACGCAAAACCATGTTTGGCTACCCGGCTCGCCACTTGAAAGCCTCCATTATCGAGGAGTCCTCGCCAAAAGCCTGTTCTCAGGTCCATGAAAAATACGAACTCGACGGCTGGTATGCCGATATCGCGAAGGAGCAGGCGGGCTGTGCTCACTTTGTTCCGCCGGTCCGCCAGGGGGACAACTGCCACGACGCTGTAATCTCGAAGCGCATCGGAAGCGGCAAGCCCGGTTATCCGATGACCGAGACGATTACGATGCACAACGCGGATGCCAGTTCAACTTCCGTCACGACTCAGACTGAAGAACTCAGCAAACAGGAGAATTTGCCGAGCGAGCTGTTCGACATCCCGCCGGGGTATCACCAGGTAGCATCGGCGGCTGATTTGCATGGTGCGGCGCAACCTCTTCAGCAAGCAAGTCCCAATCCTCAGGCGGTCGCGGCCGCTGCAGCGCCCACGACCCCTGCATCGGCTCCGGCAGCAAGCCAACCGACCCCTGATCCGCCCGCTAAGAAGAAGCACTTTAATCCCTTCGGCGCGCTCAACCCGGCTTCGGCGATGGCCGCGCAGAGTGGCATGTTGGCACAAGCTCAACAAGCTGCCAGCATGGGGGGTAGCGCGGCCGCAGCGGGAGGCATGGCGAGCATGTTGGGCAGTATGGGCGGCGCGCCGGGCATGGGCGGCATGGGTGCCAAGGCACAGCCAGCGAACTCAAACGTGGCCTCACCCCAGACTTTGGGGCCGAAAGCAGCCGGGAAGATCCGCGTTGGGATCGCTCCGCCAGATGCCCAACTCGGGCAAGGCAACAACGCCGGCGCAGACTACAGTACGCCCATCCGCAACGTCATCGTTGCGCTGATGAGCGGACCGGCCGTGGAAATTGCCGCGCTCGATTCACATGTTGCCATGCAATTGCAGGCTGAAGCGCAGCAGAAACAATGCGACTACATCCTGTACTCGAGCGTTGCGGTCAAGCACAGCGCCGGGAGCGGCCTGGGCAAGTTCATGAAGATGGCTGGGCCGGTCGCCAACCTGACGCCGATGGGAATGATGGCTCACGGCATGGGTAGCGTAATGGCCATGTCGGCAGCGTCGGCTGCGGCTTCGGCGGCTGCGCAGCAAGCTCAGCAGCAGGCCATCAGCCAACTCTCGGGGTTCAATGGCCAAGTCAAGTCCAAGGACGACGTAAGCGTGCAGTATCAGCTCGTCCAGACTGGGCAGACCGCGCCGGTTGTGCAGAACGCGTTGCTGGGAAAAGCCAAGTCGGATGGCGAGGACGTGCTGACTCCTCTGCTGCAAGACACAGCGAACACTGTCCTCACCACGGTCAGCAAGAAATAAGCGTTGCTCGACCTTGTTGCAAAGATGTCAGTCGCATCGGTATTCGAGGTGCGAAGAACCACCGCGGCCCGGGGGGGATCCGCGGTGGTTTTTTTTGTAGAGCTATTCCGAGGCCGGTCTGCTACCGAGCGGGACGACGATTCGGCGGGGTGACGTTTAGGATTTCGCTATTGCGGGCGAATGAGGAGCGTGAGCCGGGGAAAGGCAAACCGGCCCGCCGCGTCATCGACGACATTGACCTGGCAGGTGTAAAACCCGGGCTTGAGCTGGCTCAACGGCACGTCGAGTTGAAAAGCAGCGGCGTGGCGAGTAGGAGTATTGACCTCATCGGCTTCAACCAGCGGTGTTTCGTAGGTCTTGGCATTGCCCTGCAGAAAAGACACATTGGTCATGAGTCGAATCGCCGATGGTTTGGCGCCCGTAGCAGTTTTGGAATCACTGGCGGCAGGCTTGGCCGGATCGTAGACCTCAAAGTACAGGTAGAGGTGCTGCCCTGAGGAAAACACACGGGTGACGCTGGGGATCAGTTCGGAACCGTCGCGCACGAGGGGGTTATCGCCCCTGCGTTTGGAAGTGGCGGGCTGGAGTTGGCTGGAAAGGACAACCGAACTCATTTTTACCGGGACGGACTTGAACTCGGGAATTGTGAGGTCGGTTTCAAAGGAACCCAAACGCCCGGTCTGGTTTTCGCGCAGCACGAACTTAATGTGATACTTGCCCGGCGTCAGGGTGAATCCATTGTTGTACTGAACGTTCTTGCTGCGGACCTCCTGGGATGTGCTGACGGCAAGCTTGACTGTGTCGCGCAATTGACCGGCAGGGCGCTTGTTCTCATCTACCACCTCTCCCATGACATCCAGGGTGGCTTTGTCCTGCTCGCTGTTCCGCGTGAAGGGGATCTCCGATCCCGGAACCAGCAGGGAGATCGGCACATAGAACCGGTTGTCGCTGAGCCGGAAGTAGCCGGCTGCAAGATAGACCGGCAAGTCCGTATTCGGCAGATCGGAAGCAAGTTCCTCTGTGAGTTGACGTTCGCGATCGTCCTGGGTGGAGTGCTGGAAATCGGCGGGCGCGTAATATCCCTTGCGATATTCGATCTTCAGCCCAGGCCGGTTGATCTTCACGGTGATACGCCGGAAGCGGCCGTCGCGACTGGGGTTGCTGCTGTGGTAGCCGAGAACGTAATAGCTGGCCGTGTCTTGCTGCACCTGCGTGAATACTTTGCCGAAATCGTTGGAGTCGAGGAAGGCGCGTCCGCCCGTATCTCCAGACAAGCTCACCAGGGTTTCCTGTGACGTGGCGTTGGAATCGAAGGCGTTGACCGTGGCGCGACCGGAGTAAACGGTGGACCCCCTCATGCTGGCACTTTGGGCTTCGCCACCAGGAACGATGGCTTGCAGACCGCGAATGTCCGCAGCGTAGATCGCAAGGTTGGCCTTCACCGACGCGTTAATGGCGGCGCGCAACTGCGACTGATTTTCGATCCCCGTGCGATCGATGCCTCCTGAAAAGTAAATCAGAGATTTTTTCTGGTCCACTTTGGACAGCGACTCAGCAACCGAGCGCAAAGCCTGAAGGCGGCGGTCGGTGTTGAAGATATTGAACTCGGTATCATCGGCCGAAAAATCTGTTCCAGTATCGGACAGTCCCTCGGTGGTGCCGGTGCTCCCGGCATCGAAGCCCTCGCTCGCGCCAGCAGTGAAGGCTTGTAAAGCGTGAGTCAGGAGCCCGTGGTCGGAGGTGAAGTCCTGATTGACTTGAAGAGTGTTCGCCAAGGAGACCACGGAGACCAGGTCAGCCGGGGCCATTTGCTTATCGACGAACTTCAGCCCGGCCTGGGCGGCGCGGTCGATTTCGTCCGGTTGCATCGAGGAGAGGTCAAAGAACAGAACGATGAGGCGGCGATTGCGAAAAGCATCGGGGCTCGGGATCGTGGGCGCGCCCTTTGCGGTTGTGGCTGGCGTCGTCTTGAGTAATTGAACCTGGGCTGCATCGGGCAACGCAACCGCGTCGGTGGTCTCCGTGTCGAAAGACACCACCGGCTGGGGTTTATTCTCCTCGAGAACGGTGAAGTCCTCGCGCTTGAGGTCTTTGACAAGATTGCCACTGCGGTCGCGGGCGGTCACGTTCACGACCACGAGTTCCGTTCTTGATCGGATGGTGAAGCCCGGGTTGTCGGACGGAGCCGTCGCTTGTCCAGTCTGGCCCACGGAGGGTGTAGTCATAGCACTGCTGAGGAGAAGGGCAAGGGTCCGGCGCAGCAAGGCGCGAGAGTTGCGGGACGAGAACGGATTGGATTTTCTTTGTTTCAAGCTCTCGCTTCTCCAAAGTTTCAAAATCGGAGTTTCAAAATCGGAGTTTCACAATCGGAGTTTCAAAATCGAAGTCGCCCGGTGAATTGGATGGTACGCATTGCACCTACCGAGGTTACTTGTCCGAATGTTGGCGAATTGAAATTGGTGTCAATTGTGGCGAATTGCGGCTTATTAAAAACATTGGATGCCTGCGCGCGGAGTTCGACCGAGCGGTTCTCCTTTAGCGGAAAAGATTTGGTCATCGCCATGTCGAAAACCAGCGAGCCCGGACCGATGATGCTGTTGCGCCGGGCGTCGCCGAAATGCGTTACGCCGGACACGTCGGTGGTCGACGCGAAAGCAGCAGGGTTGAACCACTCAGCGATGGTCGGGTTGGAGAGAGCGACTGGAATACCGGTCACGTCGGGCCGAAGTGTGCCGTTGCTGCCGCGGCTGACGTCCGTGGTATTGCCTACGATGCGCGGGGAAAAGGGCGTGCCGGAGGCGACCGTCCAGTCCCCGGTCCATTGCCAGTCGCCGAGCACATCGCGCCACGCGCTCTTTTGCGAAAGCCAGTGCTTCTCATGACCCAGAGGAAGTTCCCACGTGTAATCCCCGGTGAAACGATGCCGTTGGTCGAAGCTGGAGAGGCCACGTTCTCCACTGAGATTGAGCGCATCCTGCGCGACCAGAGTGCTGCCGTCTCCAATGGAAGAGGCGTCGTCGATGGATTTGGACCATGTATAACTCCCGCTGACGGCCAAACCGCGCTGCAACCGCTTCCGCACCCGAATTGTGCCGGAGTTCGAGGTAGAGCCTCCCAGCGAATTCTCAAACAGAAACGGTTGCACATTGGCCAGCAACAATCCGTTGGCGGTTCGGTCCGGCGCCTCCACGATGTCAAGGCGTGTTCCTTTGGTTCCGTTGTAGCTGATGTTCAGGAGAAGCGTAGGTGTCATCTCCTGCTGCAAATCGGCGTTCCATATTTGCACGTAGCCAAGGCGATAGTTTGGATCGATTCCGTAACTGTTGGTAATGGTGCCGGCGGGTGCGGCTGGGAAACCATTTTGCAGGGTCAAATTCGTGCCTGGCGACTCGATGTTGGTTTGCGTGAATGAAAACGGAGGCTGGAACGCTAATTGCTCCACGATGCTTTGGTACGCCCTGGTGTTGTAGTTAATCCCATAACCGGCGCGGATGACCGTTTTGCCTTTCGCTTTCCAGGCAATTCCGATGCGAGGAGCGAAATTGTTGCGATCCGGCTTGACCAGTGCGGCAGGGAAGCGGCCCGAAAAGGCTCCCGTCTGATTGGGTTGGACAGGCGCGACGGCCGTAAATCCACGAGCAGCGTCCAGATTGACGATGCGGTTATTAACCTCGGTAAAGGGAGAGACGTATTCGTAGCGCACTCCCAGGTTGAACGTCAGGTTGCCGCGCAGGCGCCACTCGTCTTGCGCGAACAGATCCCAGGAATTTCCGCGGAAGTGGTAACTGTCATCGCCAGCTCCTCCGCAAACGCCTGGAGCGCTGCACCCGTACTGCACGGAAGTCTGTTGCGGCAATCCCAGCAGAAAGTCGGCGAAGTCGTAGCCAGCGCCCGCAGTCGGCCCTCCATTGCCGATCCCGGATGTATTGAGGCCAGTGAATATGAAAGTGCCGCGGCCATTCTTATCGGTCTCGGTATTGATCTGGATACGGCGAAAATCCCCTCCCCATCGCCAGGTGTGTTTGCCACGGTTCAAAATCATGAAGTCCGAAATCGTGAACGTCTGATCGCGCTCCAGTAATGGAACGGTATCTTGAATTCCTGAATAGTGAGTAAAGGAGAGACCGGATAGACCGTTATCGAAAGCCGACGTCGAGACGCCCTGGATGCCGAGTTGCGCTGCGATGGTCTGCTGGCTGAAAGGGTAAAGATTGCTGGTTAGAGTGCGGCTGCGGTTGTAATCGGCGCGCAGGATGTTGTTGAGCTTTCCGAAGGAGCGTGTGTAGCCGAGCGGAATGTCCAGGCTTCGAGCGGTTGTCTTTCCGCCGACACTGGGAAAGGGATCGGTGAGAACGCTCTCGGCGCTGTGATAATGCAAGCCGAAGGACACGCTGTTCTGGGGGCCGCGCCTGCCCGCGGCCGGCGGTCCGCTCGTGCCTTTCCCCAGCGTGTGATTCAAACGAAAATTCAGGTCGTTGCTGTTGTTGTTGGTGGAGGTGACGTAATGAAAATTCTTAGTGGTTCGGCCGGGTAGATTGGGCACAGGAATGAACTGAAGCAAACCCGCGGCGGCGGGGTCGATGCTAGTGATCTTATTGCCGGGCATCCCAGTGTTCGTCCCGGGAGTGAAAAGCTGGATGGGAGTCGTCACCAGGACACCGTTTGCGTCGCGCGTCGTGATGATGGTGCGCGAAAAGTCGAACACGCCGGGTTCTGTCGGGTCCAGGCCGCGCTCAAGGAGCGTGGGGACGGTCGCGAACGAGTCGTATGGATTGCTGGCGAGCGAACCGTTGTAGTTCAAGAAATAGAATGTTTTGCTGTCGCCCTTGTAGATTTTGGGGATGGTAAGAGGTCCGCCCAGAGAGACGCCGAAGCGTTGTTGAAAATACCCGGGCTTGGTTGCGGGCTGGCCTGTGAGTGAGTAGGGAGAGGCGTTCAATGCCGAGTCGCCCGCAGTGTAGTAGAGAGAGCCATGCGGCTTATTGACGTCGAAGCGTCCGCGAGAACCGCCGCCCGGGCCTCCTCCAAAGCCACCGAAACCTCCGAAGCCCCCACCCCCACCGAAGCCCCCGCCCCCGCCGGGACCGCCTACGGGACCCCCACGCTGAGCGCTGGGATTGCCGGCTGCGCCGTTGTCGTTTCGGCGGTCGTCAAAGCCACCTCCGAAGCCACTCTGGAAGTCAGATGCGCTGGCATTTCCGGACACGGATACGGACGAGGTAGCGATGTTGGGAGAGACGCCTGCGAGCGGCGTGTCGATTGTGCTCGTCGAGTCGGAGGCGCCGCCAGCGGCGGCAACTCCACCGCCCTCCCCATTGAGTACGGACAGGCTCTGGTATCCCCGCCCGGTCCCATTGGACGCCCTCTGAGCGCCACCGACGGCATTGTTCGCTCCGTCGGAAGGTGTTTGAGAGCGAGAGGCCAATACAATCTCAAGGTCGACTCTCTGCGCCGATGTTGCAGCGCTGATGACCGTCTCTCCCGTGATGGTCGCAAATGCGGCCATTTGCGCTTTAACGACGTAACGACCGTTCGCCGGGACCTGCAAGGTGTATAGCCCGGCTACATTCGTCCAAGTCGTTACTTTTTGGCCGGTGAGGGTGTTGGCCGCGGTGATTGTTGCGCCGGGAATTGGTGTATTTCCCGATTTGACGACACCTTGGATCGAGCCGGCACCTACGGAGTTGCTGACAGGGATCCCCGCAGGCGCAGTCTGGGCTAAAGTCGCGATCGAGTATGCAAAGACTTGCATCAGACCCAGCGCGGGGAGCCACCAGCTACTTCGAGCTAACTGGCGGCTGCCTCGCAATGCCAATTCCCCTTGCCGTTGCATTACTTCTGATCGGGCCCGTGGCTGCCTTCGGGGCCACCGCGCATTCGGTGCATGTCGCCAATCATGAGGCGGGTGGCGACAAAAGTCCCGTCTTTGACCTCTCCCGGACCAAATACACGGTCGCCCGTCTTGAAGTCGGCCAAAGTGATGCTCTCGCCTTCCCTCTTGAACGAGGTGTTCTCGTCTACAGCAATTATCTGTGTTTCGCCATCCATGCGCGCGATTGTTAAATGTGTGCCGTCGATTGACTTGATCTCACCCGCTATGAACTTCTTGCCCAATTCCTGCGCATAGCCACCTTGGCTAAAACCTCCGGGCCCGCCGCCGCGGGTGCCGACAACCTCAGCGTCCCAGGTGTCTGTGCCGGTCGAGCGGCCTCGCACGAAGGCCGCATCTCCCACCTTGAAGTCGGTGAGTTTGGCAGGCTGGCGATCCTTCATAAAGCGGGTGGAATCGTTGACGGTGACAGTGAGATCATGGCCATCGGAGTTCTTGATCGTCAGGGTGGAACCATTCATCGCCGTGATCGTACCCATGATGTCGGGCCGGCGGCGAGCCTCGCGGCTCGTGTCCTGCTGGTTTCCGTTTTGGGGCATCGGCGGAGCCTCGGATTGCGCGGAGGCAACTCCCAAGAGCATGCTAAGTACGAGTGCCATCAGGATGGGGTAAGTTTTCATAGTTCTGGGTCCTCCGGTAATGCAGTGTGCGCAGGCCTTTGCATTCTTTTCGGTCTATGAGAAAGATGCGGCCAACAATTTCAAGGTTGTTTCGTTTCAGTGTAATGAACTGTAAGGTGTGAGATTGTAACTAATTGTAAAGAATGAGGGTTAGACGCATCCGCGCGGCACGCTGGAGCGTCTATATTGGTGCTTGCGGGTGCCGGGGTTGCGGTGTGTTCAGCCATGGCTTGCTGTTACAGGATCGGAAAGGAATCACCGTTGAATATCAACTTCACGTCCAGGAATGCGGTTGCGGGCGGGCTGGTTTGTGCGCTCGTCGCCGTAATGGTTCTTGCGGGTTGTAACAACTCCGGTTCGAGCGCGGCTGCATCGACGCGGTCGGCGGCTCCTCAGAGCGTGCCAGTAGCCGTAGCGGCGGCGCGGAGGATGGATTTGCCGGTGTACCTCAGCGGCTTGGGATCGGTAACCCCGTCGAATTCCGTCTCCATCAGGAGCCGGGTTGACGGCCAGCTTGCCGAGGTCGCCTTTAAAGAGGGGCAGCAAGTGCAGAAAGGCCAGTTGTTGGCGGTGATTGATCCGCGGCCATTCGAAGTGCAGTTAGCCCAGGCGCAAGCGACTTTATTTAAAGATCAAGCGCAATTGCGGGATGCAAAGCTGAATTTCCAGCGCTTTCAGGATTTGCTGAAGCAGTCAGGGGCAGTATCGCAGCAGCAGGTGGATACGCAGGGCGCACTTGTGGATCAACTTGATGGCGCGACTCGCAACGACGAGGCCACGATTGCGAGTGCCAAGCTGCAAATTACCTACTGCCACATTACCGCGCCGATTACGGGGCGCATTGGGCTGCGGCTGGTGGATGTGGGCAATATTGTGCACGCGGCCGATGCCAATCCGCTGCTCATCATCACGCAGTTGCAGCCGATTGCGGTGCTGTTTTCGCTTCCCGAAGATCAGTTGCAGACTGTGGCGCAGCACATGAAAGCCGGCACTTTGACCGTGGAGGCCTACAGCCGGGATGACCAGACCAAGCTGGCGACAGGCCAACTGGGGACGATCGATAATCAGATTGACCAGACGACGGGCACCGGGCGTTTGAAAGCCATGTTTCAAAATCAGGACAGCTCTCTGTGGCCGAATCAGTTCGTAAACGCGCGTCTGCTGCTGGAGTCGAAGAAGAACGCGGTGGTGGTGCCTTCAGCGGCGATTCAGCGCGGGCCCCAGGGGACGTTCGCCTATGTCGTAAAAGCCGACAAGACCGCCGAAGTTCGACCGGTAACCGTGTCGCTCGCTCAGGGAAACTTGAGCGCGATTTCGCAAGGCCTCGCGGAGGGCGAGATGGTGGTGACGGACGGACAGGACAAACTGAAGGCGGGTATGACTGTGGATGCGACGGCCGCGAACGGCGGACGGCGCGGAGCGCAGGGAGGGGCCGCACCGGGTGACGGATCGACATCGCCAGGATCGACGGTGCCGGGAACGCCAGCCCCGGGAGCGAAGGCTCCCAACGGCGGGCAGCCCGGAACAGATGGGAACTCGCAGGGTCGCCGCGGGAAAGCGCAATGAATCCGTCTCGACTCTTTATTGAGCGGCCGGTCGCGACGACGCTGCTTATGGTCGGCCTGCTTTTGGTGGGTCTGTTGGCCTATCGGGAATTGCCGGTTTCCGCTTTGCCCGAAGTCGATTACCCGACCATTCAGGTTGCGACGTTTTATCCCGGCGCTTCGCCGGATGTCATGGCATCGTCGGTTACGGCTCCGATGGAACGGCAGTTTGGCCAGGTTCCGGGCTTGAGCCAGATGACGTCGACGAGTTCTTTCGGCAGCTCAATTATTACGTTGCAGTTTGCTCTCGATCAGAACATTGACGTGGCCGAGCAGCAGGTGCAAGCCGCCATCAATGCGTCGGGTACGTATTTGCCGCGCGATTTGCCGAACCCCCCGATCTACAGCAAAGTGAACCCCGCGGATTCCCCCATCCTCACGCTCGCATTGACCTCGGACACGCTGGAGCTTTCGAAAATAGAAGACCTGGCGGATACCGCTCTCGCGCAAAAGATATCGCAACTGCCCGGCGTCGGCCTGGTGTCGATCAGCGGCGGCCAGAAACCCGCGGTTCGAATTCAGGCGAATCCCACGGCACTGGCCTCGTATGACATGAGCCTCGAAGATGTACGCACCGCGCTGGGGCTGGCCAATGTGGATCAGGCGAAGGGTGTGATCGACGGGCCGCGGCAGTCGTTCACGATTGGCGCCAATGACCAGCTAAATTCCAGCGTGGATTATCGGCCGCTGGTGGTTGCATATCGCAAAGGGGCACCGGTGCGGTTGTCGGATATTGCGACGGTGATTGACGGCACGGAAAACAACAAGCAGGCCGCGTGGATGAATCTGAACCCGGCGGTGATTGTGAACGTGCAGCGCCAGCCCGGAGCCAACATTATTTCGGTGGCCGACAGCATTAAGAAATTGCTGCCGCAGTTGCAGCACTCGCTACCGTCGTCCGTGAACGTGCAGATCCTGAGTGATCGCACGGAGACGATTCGCGCGTCCGTGAAAGATGTCCAGTTTGAATTGATGCTGACTGTGGTTCTGGTTGTGATGGTTATGTTCTTGTTCTTGCGGAGCCTATCGGCCACCATCATTCCCAGTGTTGCGGTTCCGCTCTCTCTCGTGGGCACATTTGGCGTGATGTACCTGTTGGGCTACAGCCTAAACAATTTGACATTGATGGCGCTGACAATTTCCACCGGCTTCGTGGTGGATGACGCGATCGTCATGATTGAGAACATTGATCGCTTCCTCGAAGAAGGGGACTCTCCTTTGGAGGCGGCGCTGAAAGGCTCGAAGCAGATCGGCTTCACCATTGTTTCGCTGACGGTCTCACTGATTGCGGTTCTGATCCCGCTTCTCTTCATGGGAGATATCGTCGGCAGGTTGTTCCGCGAGTTTGCCGTCACACTGGCGGTGACGATTCTCGTGTCTGCGCTGGTCTCGCTCACCTTGACGCCCATGATGTGCTCCCTGCTTCTGAAGTCTGCGAAAGACAAGAAGACGGGTAAGGTAATGCAGGCGTCGGAGGATTACTACCAGCGCATTGTGGAATTCTATGGGCGGACTTTGCGAGTCGTGCTGCGGCACCGCACTGCGACCCTCGTTGTTACGGTGGCGACTCTAGTGTTTACTTTGGCCTTGTACGTTTATATCCCAAAAGGCTTTTTTCCGGTGCAGGACACGGGAGCGATTTTAGGGATTTCCGAGGGGCCAGCTTCGGTCTCGTTTGACGCAATGGCCGAACGCCAGCAGGCTCTGGCCCGAGTAATTCTGAAGGACCCGGATGTCGCGAGTTTGTCTTCGTTCATTGGAGTGGACGGGACCAACGTGACGCCGAATAGCGGCCGCATTCAGATCAACCTGAAGCCGCGCGACCAACGATCGGTGACCGCGTCGGATGTGATTCGGCGGCTACAGACGCAACTGGCGCAGGTCGAGGGCATCACGCTCTACATGCAACCCGTGCAGGATTTGACTGTGGAAGATCGAGTGAGCCGCACGCAATATCAGTACTCGCTCGAAGACGCCAGCGCCGACGAACTCAGCACTTACGTCCCGAAGCTGGTGGCCAAGCTCCAGAGCTTGCCGGAACTGCGGGACGTTGCCACGGATCAGCAGAACGGCGGATTGCTCGCGGATCTGGTTGTGGATCGCGATACCGCCTCGAGGTTGGGGATCCTGCCGCAAGCCATCGACGACACTCTGTACGACGCTTTTGGACAGAGGCAAGTGTCCACCATCTTTACCCAGCTCAATCAGTATCACGTGGTGCTGGAAGTTGCTCCGAGTTTTCAACAGAGTCCCGAGGCTCTAAAAGACATTTACGTGAAATCGAATACCGGTGCGCAGGTAACGCTGGCTTCATTCACTCATTTCGAAACTCATCACACGCCGCTCACCATCAATCATCAAGGGCAGTTTCCGGTGGTTACCCTTTCCTTCAACCTTGCTCCGGGAGTTTCCCTGGGCGATGCCACGAAAGTGATTGACGACGCAGAGCGCGATATTAATCTGCCGATCAGCATCCACACCAGCTTTCAAGGGACGGCTGCGGCGTTCCGGAATTCTCTGACCTCAGAGCCGTTGCTGATTCTGGCTGCGATTATTACGGTTTACATCGTGCTTGGGGTTTTATATGAGAGCTATATTCACCCGATTACGATTCTTTCCACATTGCCCTCAGCCGGCGTTGGCGCGATCCTTGCGCTGATCCTTACGCGGAACGACCTCAGCATCGTCGGGCTCATCGGCATCATTCTGTTGATTGGCATCGTTAAGAAGAACGCGATCATGATGATTGACTTCGCCATCGAGGCGGAGCGTGTGGAGAAAAAGAGTCCGGAGGAGGCAATTTACCAAGCCTGCCTGCTGCGGCTGCGGCCGATTTTGATGACCACGATGGCGGCGCTGCTGGGCGGCCTGCCGTTGGCGCTGGGCAGGGGAACCGGTTCAGAGCTTCGGCATCCCCTGGGTATCACAATCGTGGGCGGCCTGCTGCTGAGTCAGTTACTCACGCTGTTTACGACGCCGGTGGTCTATCTCGCGTTCGATAGCCTTGCCAGTAAGTTCTCGCGGTACCGCGTCGGTAATGTCATCACCGAGCCTGTGACGGAATAGCGATGAATATCTCAGCCCCATTTATCAAGCGTCCGGTGGGTACGACGCTGCTAACGGTGGCGTTGCTGCTTGCCGGAGGTATTGCGTTTAAGTTCCTTCCGGTTGCCCCTCTCCCGCAAGTAGAGTTTCCCGTCATATCGGTACAGGCCGGCCTGCCTGGCGCCAGTCCAGAGACGATGGCGTCGGCTGTCGCAACGCCACTGGAAAGGCAGTTTGGGCGTATCGCAGGGATTACGCAGATGACGTCGACGAGCCAACTGGGCTCGACGAATGTTGTCTTGCAATTCGATCTGAATCGGAACATCGACGCGGCGGGACGCGACGTGCAAGCCGCCATCAACGCCGCGCGCGGTCAGTTGCCGACCAATCTGCCGAACAACCCAGGCTATCGCAAGGTGAATCCGGCGGACGCACCGGTGATGATCCTGGCTCTAACCTCGGATACGATCCCACGACCGAAGATCTATGACGTCGCGGACACGGTCCTGGCACAAAAACTGGCGCAAGTGGAAGGCGTGGGTCAGGTGTTCGTTGGTGGTGGTGCTCGGCCCGCCGTGCGTGCCGAGTTGAACCCGACATTGCTCAACCAACTTGGGATAGGCCTGGACACCGTCCGAACTGCGCTGGGATCTGCCAATGCCAATCGACCGAAGGGACAAATCTCGGGACCGGTCAACGCCTGGACCATCCGTGCGAACGACCAGATCTACACGGCGGAGGAATACAAAAAGGTCATCGTCGGGAACAGCCCCAAGGGCGTAGTGCGGCTGGGCGATGTCGGCGACGTGCAGGATTCTGTCGAGGATATTCGGAATGGCGGCCTGGCCAATGGCAAACCGGCGGTTCTGATTATTCTCTCCCGCCAGCCCGGCGCCAACATTATCGAGACCGCGGATCGGATTTACGCTCAGATTCCGCTGCTGCGGGCCTCAATTTCTCCCGCGATTGATGTGAGCGTGGTTATGGATCGTACGACCACGATCCGGGCTTCGGTTTCGGATACAGAACGGACGCTCCTTCTCTCGATCGTGCTCGTAGTTTTTGTCGTGTTTGTGTTCTTGCGCAGCCTCCGCGCGACGTTGATCCCGAGCGTCTCGGTCCCGCTTTCTCTGATAGGGACGTTCGCGGTAATGTGGCTGCTCGGGTACAGCGTCGACAATCTTTCCCTGATGGCGCTGGCCATTTCGACCGGCTTTGTGGTGGATGATGCCATCGTGGTGCTGGAAAACGTCACCCGCTATATCGAGCAGGGGATGGATCCGGTGCAGGCGGCGTACCGGGGCGCGCGAGAAATTGGATTTACCGTGCTATCAATGAGCACTTCGTTAGTTGCAGTGTTCATCCCGATCCTTTTGATGGCGGGCATTGTCGGTCGCTTGTTCCGCGAATTTGCCGTCACCCTGAGTGTCGCGATTGGCGTGTCTCTGCTGGTTTCCTTGACGACTACTCCAATGCTCTGCGCAAAATTTCTTCGCCCGGACTCCGAGCGAAAACACGGCAGGATTTACAAGACGACCGAACGCGCTTTTCAAGGCATGCTCCATCTGTATGAGCGGTGTCTGCGGTGGGTTCTGCGGCACCAACCTCTGACCTTGGCGGTGACGCTCGGGACGGCTGTGCTGAGCGTGTATCTCTACGTGATTGTTCCCAAGGGATTTTTCCCTCAGCAGGATACTGGTCGCATCGGAGGATCGGTGCAGGCGGCGCAAGATATTTCCTTCGCGGCTTTGAGCGCCAAGATGCAGCAGTTTGTGGACATCATGGGCAAAGACCCAGCGGTGGAGACAGTGGTTGGCTTTGCTGGCGGCGGTGGCACGTCCAATACCGGGCGCATGTTCATCACCTTGAAACCCCTCGCGGAACGCAAGATCGACGCCGACAGGGTGATCGGACGCTTGCGCGGGAAACTGGCCGTGGTGCCGGGAGCGAACTTGTTCTTGCAATCCCAGCAAGACCTGCAGATTGGCGGGCGGCAGGGAAACGCGCAATTTCAGTTCACCCTACAGGCGGAAAACCTGGACGACCTGAATCATTGGTCGCCCTTGGTTTTGCAAAAGCTGCGGACCCTTCCGGAATTGAAGGATGTCAACACCGATCAACAAAACCGCGGTCTGGAGTCCTACGTCGAAATCGACCGAGCCACGGCGGCCCGCCTTGGCGTTGCGCCCAACGATATTGACAACGCCTTATACGACGCGTTTGGCCAACGTCAGGTTTCCACAATGTACCGCCAACTCAACCAGTATCACGTGGTGATGGAGGTCGCCCCAGAGCAGCAGACCAGCACGGACGCCCTCGAGGGGACCTACGTGCGATCGTCGAACGGTGGGATGGTGCCGCTGGCGTCGATGGTGCACTTCGCCCCCTCGAACACGCCATTGGCTGTGAACCACCAGGGCCAGTTGCCGTCTGTGACCTTGTCGTTTAACTTGGCGCCCGGAGTTGCCTTGGGGAACGCCACGAACATCGTGGAGAGCGCGATGCGTGCGATCAGCGTGCCCGCCAGCGTGCGCGGCACCTTTCAGGGCACTGCGGCTGCTTTCAAAGACTCATCTTCGACGCAGGGAGTGCTGATTCTGGCCGCCTTGCTGACGGTGTACATTGTGCTGGGCGTGCTGTACGAAAGTTTTATCCATCCCATTACGATTCTTTCCACCCTACCGTCCGCTGGAGTGGGCGCACTCCTCGCGTTGCTGATCACGGGTGGCGATCTGAATGTGATTGCGTTAATCGGAATTCTGCTGCTGATCGGGATTGTGAAGAAGAACGCGATCATGATGATTGATTTTGCGCTGCACGTGGAGCGGACGGAAGGGAAAAACTCCACGGACGCCATTTATGACGCCTGCGTCATGCGCTTTCGCCCCATCATGATGACCACGATGGCGGCCTTGCTTGGTGGCTTGCCCCTGGCGCTGGGTACGGGTGTGGGTGCGGAACTGCGGAGGCCTCTCGGGATCACGATTGTGGGCGGCTTGATTCTGAGCCAAATGCTTACTTTGTTCACAACCCCCGTTGTGTATGTTTATCTCGACCGTCTGAGCCTTCGCTTGCGGCGCCGGGGTGATGAGAGTGTAGACCGCCGCGAACTCCCGGCCGGGCCTGAGGGAGCCGGCTTCGCACGTTGACCGAACAAACTCTGGTGCCGTTACCGTTCTGGCCCCAGACGTTTCGCAAAGCGTAGAGTTCCAGCGAAACGAGTGCTAGTCTCGAAGCAGAGCCTTCAACCTCAATATGGCTACACCGGTACTTCAAACCAGTGCGATCCGGCCTCACAGTAAATGGCTGGATGTGCCCTGGCTGGTTTTTCTTTTGGGATTGGCCGTACTGCCTCCGTTCTGGGAATGGCACAAACAACTGACGCTCCTGTCACTCGGCATCGTCCAGTTGTCGGAGTCATGGCTGGTGGGGCGTTCGCCCCGCCAGGGACCTGTGTACGCAGTCGTTTTGAAGATCATGCTGGCTACCCTTCTGATTGATCACACGGGCGAGCTCAGCATCAACAGCAGCTACTATCCCATTTACTTTGTGCCCGTCATCACGGCGGCGTTTTATTTTGGACCTGCGGTTACGTTGCTGTGGACTTCGCTGGCCTCGGCCGCCTACCTGTCCTACCTGTATCCGGCGCTGAACGAGTACTCGATCGACAGAGCAGGGTATACGGTGCTCGCCATTCGCATTTTCTTTTTCTTCCTGGTGGGGATGGTGGTGAACCGGGTGGTGGTGGCCTATCGGCAACAAAGCAATAGTTACCAGCTGCTAGCCGAGCAATTGACGGAGACGAACCGGGCACTGGAGCGGGCTCATGCGGAAACGCGGCGCTCGGAGCGGCTGGCTGCGCTGGGGCAACTCACGGCCGGTCTGGCCCATGAGATTCGCAATCCCCTCGGAATCATCAAGGGTTCGGCAGAGATGCTAAATCAGAAACTGGCGAGCGCGAATCCCCTGGCGGCGGAGCTTTCGGGATATATTTCGAGCGAAGTGAACCGGCTGAGCGCGCTGGTTAGCAGATTTCTGGACTTTGCACGGCCATTGCAAGCCGACACTCGACCATTGGATGTCACAGAGATTCTGGAAAAAGCTCTGCGGCCGGTGGAAGAACAGTGGCGGGGAGGGAAGGTGACGGTGGAACGAGCGTACGAAAAAAATCTCCCGCTCGTGCCCCTCGATGCCACGCTTTGCGAGCAGGTTTTTGTGAATCTGGTTCAGAATGCATTTGACGCTATGGGCGAAGAGGGCGGCATTCTACGACTGGAAGTGGCGAAACGTGAAAACTACGAGAGCCGAGGTGTCGAAGTGAAAATTCAAGACAACGGTCCGGGCATCGCTCCCGAACTCCGTGAGCAGATCTTCAATCCTTTCGTCACGACGAAGAGTACGGGCGTGGGGCTGGGCTTGTCGATCGTGTCGCAGATCATGGATGAACACCACGGATCGATTCGCCTGTTCGACACCGGAGGACGGGGAGCGGGTTTCAGCTTGTTCTTCCCTATATCGAAAGCAGCATCTAACTAAAAATGCCGACTGTCCTGATTATTGAAGACGAAGCAAAAATGCGCCGCTTGCTGGAGTTGAGTCTCACGGAAGACGGGTTTGCGACGCTGTCGGCCGCGGACGCGGAGGCGGGTCTCAAATTCCTTCGCGAGAATACCGTGGATTTGGTGATTACCGACCTCAAGCTCCCTGGAATGGGCGGACTGGAGTTCCTTCAGACAGCCAAGCGCTTGAACAGCGCACTTCCGGTCGTGGTCATGACTGCGTTCGGCACGGTGGAGACGGCGGTAGAGGCGATGAAAGCCGGGGCCAGCGACTACGTTCTCAAGCCCTTCGCACTTTCCGAGATGTTGATGGTGATTCACAAAGAGCTCGATGTCAGCAAATTGCGCGAGGAGAATCGGTCGTTGCGCGAGGCGTTGGGGCGACGTTACACGCATCCGAACATCGTTGCTCAAAGCCCCAAGATGCAGGAAGCCCTGGCGCTCGTCGAGCGGGTGGCCCAGACCAATTCAACGGTACTGATTGGGGGCGAGACGGGAGTCGGCAAAGATCTCATCGCCCGTGCTATCCACGAAAAATCGCGCAGGGCGTCTTTTCCTTTTATCAAGATCAACAGCACGGCCATCCCGGAGACGCTGATCGAGAGCGAACTTTTCGGTTACGAAAAGGGAGCTTTCACCGGCGCTACCAGCACCAAGCCCGGCAAGTTCGAATTGGCCGACAAGGGTACGCTGTTTCTCGATGAGATCGGAGACATTCCGCTGGCCACGCAAGTGAAGTTGCTGCGCGTCTTGCAGGGACACGAGTTTGAAAGGCTCGGTGGCACGAAGACACTGAAAGTCGATGTCCGCCTGATCGCAGCGACCAACCGCGATTTACGGGCTGCACTCGAGGCGGGAACTTTTCGTGAGGATCTCTACTACCGCTTGAACGTTGTTCCTATAGATATTGCCCCGCTGCGTGAGCGGCGGGAGGATATTCCGGAACTGGTTCACCTGTTCGTGAAGCGATTCTCGGGCGAGTCGGGAAAACCCGTGACTGGGATTTCGCCCGAGGCCATGCGCCTCCTCGCGAACCACTATTGGCCCGGCAACGTCCGCGAACTCCAGAATGTTATGGAGCGTGCTTGCGCTTTAGCCGAAGCGGCGGTGCTGGAAGTAGCGGACATTCGTCTCGACCCGGAGCGCGCCAGACCTTCCCTCGCAACTAACGGATTCCTCCCCGAAGGATTTACACTCGAGCAGTGGGAAGATGAAATGATTCGCGAAGCCTTGCAGCGCAGCCATGGCAATAAGAGCCAGGCCGCCCGTTTGCTCGGTCTTTCGCGCAACGCTCTGCGCTACCGCTTGTCGAAGATCGGAATAGCTGACGAATCCGAGCCTGACGTCGAATAGGTCGGGTGGCTTGCCCCCAGGTCGGGTGGTTGAAAACCACCAGCCTTGGTGGAACTCGGCCAGGGCCTCCCCAATTTGACGTATTCACTCCCGCAGCCAGCTGGTTTTCCCCTTTATCATCAATCACTTGCAAGACAACCTTAATCGGTACTTTGGCGATGGAACTGCAATGTACTAGGCGCGGAGACGAACCATCGCTCCGCCACTGAGGTGGGCTCATGAAGAGTACATTTTTGATGAAATTCGCCATGACAGCGGCAGCCCTATTCGGCACCGCAAATCTGATGGCACAGGTGGACAGCGGCCATGGGGTCGCGCGCATCAGTTTGACTCACGGCGATGTCTCGACCCAGCGCGGCGACTCCGGCGACACGGCTGCGGCTGCGTTGAACGCGCCGGTTGTGACGGGAGACAAGATTTCTACGGGCGACAATGCGCGGGCGGAATTGCAGCTTGATTACGCGAATATTCTGCGTCTCGGCGGACGCTCGCAGGCAAATATCGCCAGCCTTACGGACAAAGAGATCCAGATTCAGGTGAGCCAGGGCGAAGCCACGTATACGGCTTTTAAGACCAGTGAGGTCCGCCCCGAAGTGGACGCGGCGAATCTGTCTGTCCGCCCCTCGAAAGGAGACGTCAGCTTCCGCATCGCGGTGGTTTCTCCGGATGAAACGGAAGTGACCGTCCGTAAGGGCGAAGCCGAAGTGTCCACCTCGTCGGGAAGCACGAACGTTCGCAAGGGCGAGATGATCGTGGTGCGTGGAACCGGTTCGGACGCGCAGTACAAAGTGGAAGAGGCTCGTGATCGCGATGATTGGGATAAGTGGAACGATGATCGCGATCATTTGATCAACAATGCGGAAGGCGTTCACCGGACGAGTCCCTATTACACGGGATCGCAAGATCTCGACGCCTATGGACACTGGACTGAGATGCCAGACTACGGATCTGTCTGGGTGCCGTCGGTGTCGGTGGGTTGGGTGCCGTACCGTGACGGACGCTGGGTTTGGGAGCCGTACTACGGTTGGACCTGGGTTTCGTATGAGCCGTGGGGCTGGGCTCCGTATCACTACGGACGCTGGTTCTATTCGGGCGCATCGTGGGTATGGTGGCCAGGGCCGGTGGGCGGCTATGGACGGGGGTATGGATACGGAGGGGGATTCTACCGGCCCGTCTGGGCTCCCGCATACGTTTCCTTTTTCGGCTTTGGCGGCGGCGTAGGCGTGGGAGTTGGTTTCGGATCTTTCGGGTGGTTGCCGATTGGACCGTGTGATTCGTTCCGTCCGTGGTACGGAGGCCGTTATGGTGGACGGTTCAATCAGGTGAACTTTACCAATATCTACAACAACAATGGCGGTCGTGGCGATCGCTTCCGCGATGACGGATTGCGCGGGGAGCGACCGCTTTACGAAGGCCGTGGCAGACAGTATTCGAATCTTCGTCTGGCCGAGAGCGATCCGCACGTCCGCGGAGCCATCTCAGCCGTGCCAGCGGACCATTTCGGCAGCGCACGGGCTGCGGCAAGGGGAATCGAACCAGGGCAGTTCCGCGAAGCCAAGCTGATGACCGGCAATCTTCCGGTCGTTCCGACGCGGGAAAGCCTCAATGCCTCAAACCGCGCGGCTTCCCCTGGAGCTTTCAAAGGGGGGTCACAACGCTTCTTCGGGAGCAACCGGGCAGGATCCTCACCGGAGTCCTTTGATCGGCAGGCCGCACAGGTCCAACAGTCCATTCAGAAGGATGGACACTTTACACCCATCCGCAGCGGCGAATCCACGGCAGGGCGGAATGTTCCTGCTAACGTCCAAGGCAACACCCAGGGCAACAATGCAGCGAGTCGGGGTAGCGAGAATCCGAGCGCACAGGGTCGGGGGTTAGGAAATCAGGAGCAGAGAAATCCGAACCCGGAACGGGGTGCCTCCTCACCTCGGGAAACCTCGGCAAACCAACCAGCGCGGTCTGACGCGAGAAACGGTGGGACGGAACAAGGTTGGCACCGATTCGGTGGTCCGGCGGCGAGCCCAACCTCTGACCGCGGAGGCGCGTCAGAGTCTCGCAATCCGATGAATCGCGGATCGGTCTCGCAACCAGAGTCGCAAACGCGTAACTCGGGCCGCGATCAGACCCCAGGGCGCGGTACCTCAGCACCCACTTCGAACAATGGTGGAGGGTGGCAGCGGTTTCCGTCCTCCTCAAATGGCGGCACCGAGCCGGTCGATCGAGGTAGCGGCGGTACCAATGGGCGCATTGAAGGTCCGAACAACAACGGCAACGGTGGGTGGAATCGAGGTGCCCGTCCGGAGCCTGGCAATGGCCGCGACCAGGGTCCAAGCATCGGAAACGGTGGATGGGATCGTGGGCCTCGTCCAGATGCGTCAAGGGGATCCGGCTCGCCGGATCGTGGCTCAGCGCCCAGAGGAGACTATGGACGCGGAGCGTCACGGCCAACCTTGGACATGAGGCAACCAGTCGTGACGCCGAGGGCGTCGAGTCCGTCCAACGAGCCCAGGGGTGGAGGTCGGACGGAAGCCCCGCGACCTTCAGGAGGAGGGGGACGCTCCGAAGCACCACGATCCTCCGGTGGCGGCGGTGGACGTTCTTCGAGCGGCGGAGGCGGCGGTCATAGCGGGGGCCGGACATCAGGCGGCGGACATCACGGCTAGGGCCGTCATTCCTCGAATGTCGCGATAAATATGAGCCCACCGATCCGAAAATGGTGGGCTTTTTCCGTCTAGGGAAACTCTGATTAACCTCAATTTGTCATCCCGACCGCAGCGGAATCGCCGGTTTTTCGGCGATTCCGCGAAGTGGAAGGACCTGCTCTTGGTTGGAGAAGACTTAATCAGAATTTCCCTGGGGCGCTAAGTGGATTCCGTTTACCAACCTTTACTTCGGTTGACTAACTCTTTACAGCACTCGCCCTTCGGGGATGTTTCCATAGTGTTGGGTAGTCGGCATGAGTTCCAGGCCAGTTTTCACAGGTGGGGACTTGCTTGAAGGGAGTGCACGCATGGATTCGGGACTTGTTATTCAAGTGTTTCTCGGCATTCTTTGGGCGCTGGGATGTGCGCTGTTTGTGACGTTTCTTCTGGAATTTCGCGAAGACAGATCGGCTCATTCAAGTTATCCAGCAAGCGCGCGTGCGTCAAAACCAGCATCTAAAACGGCAGCGAAAGAAATTGGGGGCGTAAAGATTGCCGACGGAAATGCTGCAACTCGATCGCCGGGAACGCCGGCACACGAACGTCCCTTGTACGCTAAGGCCGGGAGCGGCCGTGCAAGCTAAAACATGCCGGCCTGGGGCTTTTTCCTTGCTCCTCGACTCGTTGCTTTCAAGGCCAGGAAAGATAGCGAGATTTTTCCTTTTTATTCTGTTTGCATCCGCCGGTCCTGCGACGGCGCAACAAGAGCCCACGATTTCTGTGAACGTGAAAGTTGTGACCCTGCCGGTCACGGTTCGGGACAAACACAACCAAATCATTCGCGATCTGACCGTGGCCGATTTCAGCCTCCTCGAAGACGGACATCCTCAGACCATTCGTTACTTCAGCCTGGACACTAACCTGCCGTTGACCCTTGGTCTGCTGGTGGACACCAGTTTGAGCCAGAGAAACGTTCTTGACGAAGAGCGCAACGCCAGCAGGACGTTTCTGGACCAGATGCTGACGAACCCGAAAGATAGCGCGTTTCTGATTCATTTTGATCGGGAAGTGGAGCTCTTGCAGGACCTCACTTCATCGCGCGAGAAGTTGCAGAAGGGGCTGGAATCGTTGCAAAGACCTGCGCCCGATAACGACCGGGAGGGCGACGGCTCCGGTTCGCCGGATTCCCGGGGTGGCCGCATAGGCCACGGCGGTGGCACCCATCTCTACGACGCAGTATTTTTGGCGGCGAACGAGTTGATGAAGAAGCAGCAAGGCCGAAAGGCGCTCGTCATCTTGTCGGATGGGGTAGATCGGGGAAGCAAGGAATCTTTGGAGAGCGCCGTGGAGTCGGCGCAACGGGCGGATACGGTGGTTTACTCCATCCTGTTTGCGGATCGGCATGAGGAGAACCGCGGCATTGACCATGACCGGGGTGGCGGGGGCATGGGGCGTCGCGGAGGCGGGTGGCCTGGCGGAGGTGGCGGCTGGCCTGGTGGCGGTCGTCCCGGCGGGGGTGGAGGAGGTGGACGGGGCCGTACCGAGGAACCGCGGCCGGACGGCAAGAAGATCCTGGAGCGGCTCTCCAAGGAAACCGGTGGCCGCATGTACGAGGTTTCCAAGAAGCAGGCTATCGACCAAATCTACGACAGCATCGCCGAAGAGCTGCGCACGCAGTACAGTCTGGGCTACACGCCCGATAAGAAGAATTTTCAGGCTGGCTATCACAAGATTGAGTTGACGGTGAAGCGCAAGGACCTGACCGTGCAGACCAGAGACGGTTACTACGCCGAGGAGTGATCGGGCTTCGGCGCGTCAGATGCGCTTGGTAGACTATGGAGTCCTCAGTCAGGATGATGGCGAGGACGATATGGCCGCAGCCAGCCCGGAAAGCATCCCGTCCGCATGGGACTTCTCGACCTCGGAATTGTCGTTGTCTACCTGATGGGCATCACGCTTTTTGGGTTGCGCTTTCGTAAGAAGCAACGCTCGCTCAAGGACTACTTCCTCGCCGATAAGAGCATTCCCTGGTGGGCCATTTCGCTTTCGATTGTGGCGGCGGAAACCAGCACGCTCACGGTCATCAGTGTTCCCGGACTGGCGTACGACAAGAATTTTGGGTTTCTGCAGCTTGTGCTGGGATATCTGGTTGGGCGGGTTGTCATCAGCTTTGTGCTGATTCCTCAATACTTTCGAGGAGACCTTTTCACTGCTTACCAGTTGATTGAGCGCCGCTTCGGGAAGAACCTGCGGTCTTTGACGGCTGGGCTGTTTCTCATAACCCGGGCGGCGGCCGAGGGTGTGCGTATTTTCGCGGTCGCGATTGTTGTCGGCATCGCGCTCTCCAGTTTTCTTGGCGGATTCAGCCAGTTTGGGCGGGACGTGGCCGCGATCGGTATCGTCACAATTCTTACGCTGGTCTACACGTTCGAGGGCGGGATGGCGGCGGTGATCTGGACGGATGTGATCCAGACCTCGATTTACGTTATTGGAACAGTTGTGGGATTTTTCACGATCCTGCATCTTGTGCCTGGCGGTTGGGGTACGGTCAGCGCGATGGCGCGCGATGCGGGCAAGTTTCAGGTGTTTGACTTTTCCTGGGACTTCTACAAGACCTATACCTTTTGGTCAGGCTTGATTGGCGGCGCATTTCTCACGACTGCGAGTCACGGGACCGATCAGCTGATTGTGCAGCGGCTGCTCGCGGCCAAAACTATGCGCCAGTCTCAGTTGGCTCTTCTCGCCAGCGGGGTCGCTGTGTTCTTTCAGTTCGGTTTGTTTCTAATGATTGGCGCGATGCTTTTCGTTTTTTACAAGCTGTTTCCGCCGCTTGTCGCATTTTCCAAGACGGATCGCATCTTTCCGACGTTCATCGTCACGCGCATGCCGCACGGGGTGAGCGGGTTGCTGATCGCGGCCATTCTTGCCGCTGCCATGTCGAATTTGAGCGCCGCGCTGAACTCGCTGTCTTCCACAACCATCCTGGACTTCTATGCGAGATTTCGTCCGCGTGTGGCGGAAAGCCGTTTGATGGCCCTTTCCCGCGCGGTCACGGTGGCGTGGGGGATTGTGTTGTTCGTGCTGGCGATCGTTTCGCGGAGCGGCGGCAAAGTTGTGGAGCTGGGACTTGGCATTGCCTCCGTGGCTTACGGTGCGTTGCTCGGAGTTTTCTTGCTCGGCGTCCTGACCAAGAGGGCAACCGAATCCGGCGCTATGCTCGGGATGCTCTGCGGATTCCTGACCAACCTCTATCTGTGGCAGTTCACGAAAGTGCCATTTACCTGGTACGTGGCTCTTGGCAGCATTTTAACTTTCGCGGTCGGCAACATCAGCAGTTGGCTGTTCTCCCGGACGGCATCGACGGGGAGCGCTGTGAGCTTAGTGGAATAGGGGGTCTCCATGTCGAGTGTGATTTCTTCCGAAGCGGTCAATCCGATGGACGCGACGTCGCGCATGTGAAGATACTCGCTCCTCGATGCGCGGCGTGTGGGCCTTTCCGGGCCATGCTCGCCTGTGGAGTGCACCGCCTGGATCCGGATCTATACAAGCGCTTCTATCGGGCCCCGAGGGCAAACACTCTCGGGGGCAAACACTCTCGCGGTAAGCCCGACGCGGTAGAGCGGGCCTTCAGGCCTCGCGCCAAAACCCAAAACTTGAGGGGCTTCAGCCCCCGAGGGCTGGTACGAGAGGTCGGCGTCAGGGTATGCCTCAGGCTGTGCCGCCGTCGGCATGTACCCCCCCCCGATCTATTAGAATCAACAAGATACGCGGATTACAGGCGCAAAATCTTGATTTCAAAGAGCTTAGAGGCAAAATCTAGAAAACAAAAGGAGATCGCTCGATAAGACCATTCTCGGTCTGGAACTGCCCTCATAGTTATGGTGCGGTCGTTGGCGTGTTAAGTCAAGGATAAAGTTGGGGATTTCGGGGGCCGGTTCCATAATGGGAAGAGAGATAGCGCGGGGGTCGGGCTCCGGGGCTAGTTTCCCTTGAGTTATCGAATCAACGGGCTTCACTCTTACCTTCGTCTTCGATCATTATTTCAGACTCTCCAGGTATGCGATGAGTGCCTTCGTGTCGTCGGCAGGCAAGTCAATCGGGGGCATTCCGCCAGCGGTCATTTTGGCGGTTGGGTGTTGGAAAAGAGCACCGACCTGCTCGGCTTTGAGCTTCTTCGAGAGGCCGACTAAAGCTGGAGCGGCCGCCGTGCCGGTGCCCCCGTCGCCGTGACAGGCGTTGCAGGATTGGGCTTCGAAGATAGTCTTTCCTTTGGCGGCGACCGGGTCCGCCAGCGTTACGTTGGCTGCGGCAAGAGACGCGGAGGAGAGCTCTGGCTCGAAGAGCTGGTGGGCGTAGTCGTCTTCGTCGGCTTCTTGCTTGGCCAGCTGCTGGGCGACTCCAGCGTCATGGCGATCCAAATACTGGCTGCGTAAGCCGAGTCCCACGAGCGCGAAGACTACAAATGCGTAGGCTCCCATGGCTGCCGGGCGCTTCCAGGGACGACGCTCGACGCTGCGATCCAGAAATGGTAGCCCGAGGATGGCGATCGCGACGACCGATGGGATGATCAAGACGCCGACGACGGAAGTTGCCCCGTGCCAGTACTTAAGCCATTGGAAAATGGGCAGGTAATACCATTCCGGGCGTGGAATGTATTGCGCGTCGGCTGGGTTGGCGGGCGGGCCGACTTGCAAGGGAACGAAGAAGCAGAGCAAGCCCAGTCCGACGATGAGCAGGGCAGTGAGAGAAAGGTCCATCAGCACTTGTCGCGGATAGAAAAGATCGGTCTTGAGCTTTGGGTGGAAAGGATCTTCTTTGACCGGGCCAGCCGCGCCTGCCTTGCGGAAGAGGAGGATGTGGGAGGCAACGAGCGCAAATATGGCCGCGGGTATGAGAAAAACATGGGCGACGAAAAAGCGCGAGATGGTCAGCGTGCCCATCTCGGTGCCGCCGCGCATCAGGCGCTTGATGCTCTCTCCAATCCAGGGGATTTCGCTCGCGGCGTTGGTGCCGACGGCGGTAGCAAAATATGCGCGCTGATCCCAGGGCAGCAGGTAGCCCGTGAAGGCCATGGCCAGGACCATGCCAAACAGGGCGCATCCGGAGAGCCAGAGAATCTCGCGCCGTCCTTTATAGGCCCCGTAGATGTAGGTCTGGGAGAGGTGGAGAAATAGCACGACGACCATAGCGCTCGCGCCATAAGCATGGAGGCTGCGAAGAAACGCTCCGGCTGTGACGGCCTTGGTGATGTAGGCGACCGTCGTGTGCGCGTGATCGGCGGACGGGACGTAATAGAGCGCAAGAAATACGCCGGTGATGATCTGCGACAGGAAAATAAACAGCAGGCCGGAGCCGAAGATGTAGGCGAATCTTGCGCCCCCGGGGATGGGTTCGTAGAGCGCGGTGCGGAGCATGTCGTCCACGCCCGTGCGGTGGTTGAGCCAAGCCCAAAGCCCCGTGCCTTTTTGTTCGGAGTGCATTCCTGAATTTACTCCTTAGCGTTCTCCCGCCGACCTGCCCGCCGACCTACCCAACCACTTCTTTATCCGCGACGAGCTGCCGGAAGTATTGGAATTGCACCAGAAGCTGTCCGCCTTCGACTGAAGTTTGCAGGGCGTCCATGCCTCGCAGGGAGGGACCGCTTACGCGATTCCCGTCCATGGTGAAGGTTCCGCCGTGGCAGGGGCAGACGAATTGGCGTTTTTCCTTGTTCCAGGGAACCGTGCAGCCAAGGTGCGGACAGACAGAGGTGAGCACTCGAAGCTGGCCTTGGCCATCCTTAGTGATGTAGACCGCTTTTTCGGAGACGGCTTTGCGCCAGCCATCCACTTGTTCAATCTGGATGGTGCGCAGGACGGGTTCGGTCAAGGAGGAAAACTCGCTCAGTTCACCCACAGGAGAACTCTTGAGTTCGGTGGTCCGGCGAATCAGCGGAAACAGAGCGAAGCGCAACAAGGGCACGGAGAGCAGCGCACCGACCGAGAGCGAGCCTACGGTCAGGAGGGCTCCCAGAAAAGATCGCCGGTTTCCGGGCGGCAATTCGCCCGTTGAGGGCTCTTGGGCCATGTTTCCGGGCCCGGCGGTACTGTCAGCCATCGATCTCTCCTAGCAGGGTTTGTGGTTGCGGCTGGCGTCGTCGCGCCGACCGCGGGCGCGGGTTACTTCTTGGCCAAGTCCCGCAGATAGGCAACCAGTTTCTTCATATCGTCGGGTTTGATCTTGGCGGCAAATGCCGGCATTTTTCCCTTGCCCTTGTTGATAATTTCCGTGAGCGCGGCGTCGGTCTCCTTTTGGACCTCTGGAGAGCGCAGGTCTTTGGCCTTGAGCGCCTTGCCGGCCGCGGTATCGCCGCTTCCATTTGCTGAGTGGCAGAGCACGCAGTTCGCCTTGAAGGTCTTGGCGGAATCGTCCTGGGCTTGGGCTACGGCTGGCAGAATGAGACCCAGTACCAGGCCTGCGAGAGTAAGACGCGAAAGCGTTGCTTGCATGTGCGCTCCTTAAGAAATTTGGCTCGGCGGTGGTCGGCCTATTGCCATTTTATGACGGAGAAGCTGGCATCGACCCAGGTACGAGAGTCTTCCCCGGTTGCGAGCGATTAGAACATAAAACCGCTCGAGCCAAGTGGTCCGAATTGCACAGGCCGAGTCTCGAAATGGGATATTCCCAAACACCGACGGCGGCTGCCTGAGCCGATTTACGATCGATCGTAGGTTCGCACCGGAGATCCCGATGTGAGCTGGATCACGTGAATCCGTGCGCGGCTTGACGGACGGCCTGAAGCCAGTGGAGTAGGCGCCCCCAGTCTGCCGAAATCTGGATTCGAGTGGATTTCGCCGGGTTTTGGGGCTGAAATAAAGAACGCTTATCTCTGCCATAGATATAACTTTTAAGAAAAAATCCGATTACTCAAAAGAAAACTATGAGTTGGACTGGGTCGCCGGGCGTGCGTAGTCTTGCCTCGCTGGGAGCGGTGTAGCGTTCCAGTGGCGGAGCGAGTCGCGAGGGGAATAGCGCGGCATCAACCCGAGCAGGCTCTCGGGCCTGTTGAAGTCAAATTCAACACTCAACGAAGGAGCTATACATGCGCGGCCTGTCCGAAACGAGTACGAGATTGTCACTATCCCAGAAGTTCTCAAGACTAGCGGGGCGAATGCGCGAACCGGAATGGCGCCGCTATGGGGGAACGTTGCTGGGCGGCAAGATGCTGGGCATCGGCCTGGTGCTGGTGATCATGGCGGCGGTTTCCACGATCTTCTTTGCGCACGCCTACGCGCAGGCAGCTCCCGAAGTGAAAGGCGCGGACGTGGTCAATCCCGTGAATACCGCCTGGACGCTGGTCGCGGCCTTCCTCGTGTTCGGAATGCAGGTCGGCTTCACCATGCTGGAGGCTGGATTCTGCCGTTCCCGCGAGACCGTGAACGTCCTGATGGAGTGCGTGGTGGATACGTGCCTCTGCGGACTGCTGTTCTACGCTTTTGGCTTCGCTTTCATGTTTGCCCACGGCAACGGCTTCATTGGCTACCACTGGTTCTTCCTGCAAGGCGCGCCAGCGACTTATGAGACCACAGGCGTAGCGTTCCTGGCCGTTTGGATTTTCCAATTCGCCTTTGCCGATACCTGCTCGACGATCACGTCGGGCGCCATGATCGGCCGAACCGCGTTCGTCGGCGACTTGCTCTATAGCGTCGCGGTATCCGGCTTCATTTATCCGATCATCGGACACTGGGCGTGGGGCCCGGACGGATGGCTGGCTCTGATGGGCAGCGATGGCCACTTCTTCCCGTCCTTGGGCATGGGCTTCCACGACTTTGCCGGATCGACGGTTGTCCACACCATTGGCGGATTCATCGCATTGGCCGGAGCGATCGTCCTGGGTCCGCGCCTGGGCCGCACTTTCAAACGCGACGGTGGGGCTCCGATGCTGCCGCATGATTTGACCATTGCCGTTAGCGGCGGTCTAATCCTGTGGTTCGGCTGGTACGGATTCAACCCTGGCAGCACACTTTCGGCGATGGACTTTGAAGGCATCGGGCGCGTAGCGGCCAACACAACTCTGGCGGCCTGCGCCGCTGGCTTAACCGCGATGTTCTGGGCCTATATGTCCAGCAAGAAATGGGACGCGGGCTTCACGACCAACGGCTTCCTGGCAGGGTTGGTGGCCATTACTTGCCCGTGCTACTGGGTATCGCCCACGGGCGCGGTCCTCTTGGGCGGCGTCGCGGGCGTGGTTGTGGTGCTCGGCGTAGAACTGCTGGAGTGGCTCCGCATTGACGATCCCATCGGCGCGGTTCCCGTCCACGGCATAGCCGGAATCTGGGGAACATTATCGCTCGGATTGTTTGCCTGCGGCAGATACGGAGCTTCAGGGCCGACCGGTCCCGATAACTCCGCACCGCTCAAGGGACTCTTTTACGGTGGCGGCTTGCAGGTACTCAAAGCCCAATTCATCGGTAGCGCATGCATCACCTTGGCTACGTTCGGAGTGGCCATGGCGGTCATGTATCTGGTGAATGCAACCGGCCTGCTCCGTGTCTCGGAAGAAGGCGAACTCTACGGCTTGGATCTGCACGAACACGGGATCTCCGCCTATCCGGAGTACGTCATCTCGTCGATTGGAGCGCCCAGCGGCATGAGGCAGTCGATTCCGATTTCCGAGGTCAGCACCATGGCCAAGGCAACGCCGCGGGTCGCGAGTTAACCAAACCATCGCCGCAGTTTGAGAGGAGGCAGAGACCACTCTGCCTCCTTGATTCCTTCGCTATGTCGCCTCAATCAACTCTGAGATCTCAAGTCCGCTTCCCCTTCGCCGGACGCCCTACTTTCGACCTCGCTGCGCGATGAACTGCGTCAATATCACGGAGGCGCCATCGCTGTTATTTTTGCAATAACAAATAAGATCCGGAGTCGTCGCTAGAACAGCTTTCGGAGAAATTCAAAAAGAACAAAACCGATGAGCGCGGTTATCAAGGCGATTTCAAAATTTGACACAGTCAGAATTTCTCCCATTGCCCAAGCCATCCCTCTCGTCCTTCCCATTCCTGAGCGTTCAAATTCTCCCATCAAAAGATTGGAATAGAACAGGAAGATGATAAAACCCACCTCGATCAGCGCTCTCCAGACATTTTTTCGCATTGAACCTATCGATTCCCGGAGCTGAACACGCTTTTCAGGCAAGGGAGGTAGAGCGGGTAGGCCGGCGTTCCGATCGCCTCCTACGCTTCAATACTAGCGACAAGCGATGCGGAACAGCAATGACGGGACCAACGATAAAGCTGCTGCCTCATATTCAAGAACCGCGAACGGAATTCAATCCCGTCAGCGGGAATCGGGGGAGTCACCACGCCACCAGCGCGCGGAAAAAACGATGGCGCTTGCCAACAACCAGCCCGCCGCATAACTCGGCTGGGCTCCCCATCGGAAAATCGGGGAATGCATCAGGCCGAGCCATGAGAACGATGCTGCCACCAGGCACCAGGCGGCCGCTCTCCCAAAACGCCGGTCGATCAATTCCGTGACCAACGCGGAAACGACCAACACCAGAAACAGAAACCCGCTACCCAATCCCTGCACCGAACTCCAGTAAATCGATCGATTGAGCGCAGCCTGCACGTCCGGATTCGCCGCAGAGAGCCGGAGAGCAGGTAGCGCCGAGTTCACCGCCGCAGCCACGACGGCTCCGGCGGGAAGCACAAATCCCAGCAGAACGGCGCTCCGATATTTCGCGTCAACATGCCGCAACGTTGCCATGCCCACTCCCACCGCGACATTAGCGATCATCGCCGCTAGAATCGGCCAGGGAAACAGTTGCGCGATGAAGAGCGTAAGCCCGCTCATCACGATGGCCAGAAAAATTACAGAAGTCCAAAGCGCAAAGCCAATCCGCGCTCCCATCGCCTTGTAAGGCGGATGCAGCGCGTACACCACGGGAGTGATTGTGCTCCCAGCCGCGCCGCACAAAAGCGTCGCCATCCCATCCCACGCGACCACGCTCCTCGCGTCATAGTTATCCCCAGCGGCGTTGGCTCCCTCGACCGCGGCAATGTCCTGCAAAATCTGGTAAATCGCCATCGGAGCAATCACGGAAAGATAGGGAAGCGCTGCCACCAGGCTCCTGAGGGGTCCGAAAGAAGCAACCCAAGGCAGCTGCACCGTCACGCCTTGCCAAACCGGATGCACATAGCCGATCGCCAGACCGACACTCAGCGGAAGGATCCAGGCAACAATAAAAGGAGGAATGCGCCAGCGCGTGATCGGAATATTGGCCAGCACACTGACCGCGACAATCGCCAGCGCCACAATGCCCACCAGCGGCTGATCGAACAATCGTTGTAGAAGCACGAGCGCCAAATAGCTGTACATGGCAGCGCCAAAAACAGTCATCGACGCTGGCACAGGAATAAATCTCCGGAACACGCCCGCGAACGGGGCCGCCGCTAACTTCAACACTCCCGTCCACACCACCGCCGCAGCTCCCGTCCGCCACGCCGCCATCGGATCGTGCGTCTGAAGATAAACAGGAAGCACGATAGCCAGGGTGTAAGCAATGATGGCCGGAACATTATTGCCGTAAACGTGGGAAGTAACATCCGCGCGGCCCTCGCGTCGGCGCAGACGCACGGCGAGCGCCGTGAGTCCCAGCGACCCCGCCAGGAATCCAAGCGCATACCCCGGCAGCATATGGCCGACGCTAAAAGCAACTGGAATGCCCACCGGTACTAGAAGAAAGACCGGAATAATCATCTGCGCCAGGTTGAATCCCACTTGAGCCACCGTGGCGTCGATATCTCCCCGGCTCAGAGTCCACCACGGTGCGGAGACTGCGTTTTCTGCGGCCATGGAGTTCCTTTCAGGTTTCCCGCTGCTGGCTTCAGATTTTGAAAGCTTCCAGGGACTCTGGAGCAAACAAATCGGCAGGCTCGAGCAGGCGCTTCGCGAGTCCCTGTTCGTGCGAGTAACGAAGAAAAGTTTCCAGGGGAAGAACATTAGGCTCGAAGCCATAAGGCCAGAAATCCTGCCCCATCAGCGCACGCGTATCCTCGACATGCCGAATGAGCCACGGCAACATGTATTTCAGCGCCGCCGTCTGGTAAAGATCCTGATAAACCTCGCGCTGCGCCAGCACGAATGCTTTGTACAAAGACCGCGCCACCCACGGATACTTCTCGTACACCTCGCGGCGAATCACCACCGTATGCATGATGGGGAAGATCTTTGTGCGCAGATAGTACTCGCGCTCGACAGTGGGATAGTCTTCAAACAGCCGCCTTACCGTCCCCGATCCGTGGGTAAAGGTGGACGGCATGCGCGCCGTGTAGAGTGCATCGATTTCGCCCTTGTCCAGCATCGCGGAAAGCGTCTTGTTCTCAGGAATGGAATCCAGGCGAATTTCGGGGGGAAGGGACAGTTTGAGTTTCTCGCGGCGGCCTGGTTCCTCTTCACCGCCATTCAAGTATTGAACGCTGCCGATCGGGACCCTGTATTCGTCGCTCAGGATGCCGCGAATCCACACTCCGGCTGTCATCTGGTATTCCGGAGTTCCCACACGTTTTCCAATCAGGTCTTTCGGCTCGCGGATTCCACTACCGCTGTTGATGTAGATGCAGGAGTGCCGGAAGAACCGCGAAGGGAACACTGGGATGGCGACAAACGGCGGGTTCTCCGAAAAAAGTGAAAGCACATACGATGAGAGCGACATTTCCGCGGCGTCAAACTCCTGATGCCGCAGCATGCGGAAAAACGTTTCCTCCACCGGCAAATTCAAAAAGGTGAGGTCGATTCCGTCCACCGGAATGCGGCCTTCCAACAATCCGCGGGCACGGTCGTAATTCCAGCACGCCAAAGACAGTCGCAGCTTGCTCATAAGATGCTTCCCGGTCCTGAATATCTAATCGATTCGCGTTGAAATCCGCTTTCGCGACGGAAAGATTAATAGGACTCCGATGCGAGCGCGGCGACTGCGCGTGTTGTGCGATTATCGACTATCTGTGCGCGTAACGATAGTTGATCACAGAAAGCAATGTCAATCTGTTCTTTTAATTTGGCTTTCCGACACAACTGTGCGAATATCGCCGTAGGCGGCTATCCCATCTCGCTCATGGCTACGGTCAAAAATACTCCCGTCCCGACCCTCGGTTCCGATCTTATCGTGGCCCTCGCTCACGCCATCCCATCGGCCATGCCGACTGAATTCGCGGCGTTCGAGGGCAATCCCGATTTCGTTCTATCCCTGGCACGCGGCCTCAAGGTGATCGAAGCCTTCGCAGGTCACACCGAGGGACAAACGGTTGCCGATATCTCTCGCAGCACTGGACTTTCTCGCGCCGCCGCCCGCCGTTCTTTGATCACTTTGCAACTGCTGGGTTACGTTGAGTCCTCCGGTCGCACCTACCGCCCAAAGGCCCGCGTTCTCAAGCTGGGATTCTCCTACTTGTCCTCCGATTCGTTGCCCGCCATCGTTCAACCGACGCTCGAGCACATTACCGAACTGGTTCACGAATCCAGTTCTCTTGGAGTGCTGGACGGAGAACAGATCGTCTACATTGGACGCTCCACGGCGAAGCGCGTGATGTCCGTGGGTCTTTCTGTTGGCAGCCGCCTGCCCGCTTATTGCACTTCTTTGGGACGCGTTCTCCTGGCAGCTCTTCCGGAAGAAGAACTCAGTGCGTACCTCCACTCACTACAAGTCAAGGCGCTCACGCCGAAAACTATTACCGACAAGCAGTTGCTCGGCGACATCATCCGCAGCGTGCGCTCCGATGGTTTTGCCCTCACGGACGAAGAACTCGAACTTGGCCTGCGCTCCATCGCCGTGCCCGTGAAGACGCATCAGAACAAGGTGGTCGCGGCCATGAATATCGGAGTGCAAGCGGCCCGGGTATCCGCTGCCGAACTCGTTCATCGCTTTCTTCCTATCCTCCAGGAGAATGCCGCCATGTTGGCGCCGTTGCTCCGATGATCCGTCCGCACCGGGTCGACCTGAATCAATAAATTGGCCGGGACAAGCAGCAATTCCGGATTGAAGATTCAAACGATGCAAACGAAGGGGGTAGTCGGTGGGGAAGTCGGGAAAAGATGCAGTCAACCGTCGTGATTTCTTAAAGGGCTCCGCGGCGGGAGTCGCGGCCATGGCTGCGACCGCGGTCCCCGCCGCGGCGCAGAAGCCACCCGCGCACGTGGCCACGGCGCCACCGATGTCGAAGCAGGCTGAAACCGGCGACCCTTCTGCCGCCGAGGTCCTCACCACCGATCATCCCGGCGGCGACTTCATGGTCGATATCATCAAGTCCCTGGGCATCGAGTACATCGCCGCCAATCCGGGCTCCAGCTACCGCGGCCTGCACGAATCGGTAATCAACTACGGGGGCAACAAAAATCCCGAATTCCTGACCTGCTGCCACGAAGAGTCCGCCGTCGGCATCGCCCATGGCTACGCCAAGATCGAAGGCAAACCCATGGGTGTATTCCTTCACGGCACGGTCGGCTTGCAGCACGCCTCGATGGCCATCTACAACGCCTTCTGCGACCGTGTTCCAATTTACATGACGGTGGGCAACATGAGCGATGCCACCCTCCGCCGTCCCGGAGTCGAATGGGATCACAGCGTCCAGGACGCCGCGCTATTAGTTCGAGATTTCGTGAAGTGGGACGACGCCCCGATTTCCCTGCCGCACTATGCGGAATCCGGCGTCCGTGCTTACAAGATCGCCATGACCCCGCCCATGGCCCCGGTGCTGCTGGTTTCCGACAGCGAACTCCAGGAAAAACCCATTGAGGAAAATGCCGGACTTCGCGTTCCAAAATTAACCCTCGCCTCGCCCGCCCAGGGGGACTCCGGAGCCGTAGCCGAAACCGCCCGTCTTCTGGTAGCCGCCGAGCATCCTCTAATCATCACCGACCGCCTTGCCCGCACCCCGGCGGGTCTCGCGCTGCTAGTCGAGCTTGCAGAACTTTTGCAGGCCCCCGTCGTCGACCAGGGTGGCCGCATGAACTTTCCCACTCGCCATCCGCTCAACCAATCCATTCGCGGACCCGCTCTGGTGGGAAGCGCCGACGTCATTCTCAGCCTCGAAGTCACCGATCTCTGGGGCACGCTCAATTCTTTCCGCGAGCAGCTTCATCGCACTTCCGAGCTCCTCACCAAGCCCGGCACGAAAGTGATCAGCATCGCCGCCTGGGATCAGCTCTCCAAGAGCAATTACCAGGATTTCCAGCGCTACACCGAAGTCGATATCGCCATGGCCGCCGATGCCGAGGCCACGCTTCCCGCGCTAATCCAAGCGGTCAAGCGCCTCATCACTCCTGACCGCAAGCGCGTATTCGACGAACGCGGCGCGGCTTTTGCCACCGCTCAAACCAAGGCTCTCGATCAAGCGCGCACCGAAGCCACGTATGCCTGGGACGCCAGTCCCATCAGCGTGGCGCGCCTGTGCGCTGAGCTCTGGGCCAAGATTAAAGATAAAGATTGGTCCCTCGCTTCCGAGACCACGCCCTGGGTCAGCAACTGGCCCATGCGTCTCTGGGATTTCGATAAGCACTATCAATCCATCGGCGGCGCTGGGGGCCACGGCATTGGTTACGCAGCTCCCGCGTCTCTGGGTGCCGCTCTGGCCAACAAAAAGCACGGCCGCCTCACCGTGTGCATCCAGTGCGACGGCGATCTGATGTATGCCCCTGGAGTGCTCTGGACCTCCGCCCACCACAAAATTCCGCTCCTCAGCATCATGCACAACAATCGCGGCTACCATCAGGAGCTGATGCACATCCAGCGCATGGCCGACCGCCACAACCGCGGCATCTCGCGCGCCAATATTGGAACAACCATCGTCGGCCCGGATATCGACTACGCCAAGCTGGCCCAAAGCATGGGCGTGCACGGTGAAGGCCCCATCACGGATCCGAACGAACTGGGCCCAGCCATCCAGCGCGCCATCGCCATCGTCGAGTCTGGCGAGCCGGCGCTAGTAGATGTAGTGACGCAACCACGCTAAGAAACTGGAAGGGAAGTGAATTCTGAGGGAAGAGATATGAGAACGCTCAGTACCAACTCAGCAAGCCGCCAGCAATCGCACCGTGTCGTTTTGTGCGCCATGGCTGTTCTTGTGGTCGCGGCATGCATAGCGGCCTCGCAGGCCAGACCTCAAATAAAACCCGCCGCGTCTGACACCGCGAAAGCTAACGTCGAAAATGGAAAGCTTCTCTTCACCAGTTCGGGTTGCTACGAGTGCCACGGACGGCAAGCGCAAGGTTCCAGATATTCCGGACCCCGTCTCGCCCCCGACCCAATTTCGCTGCCTTCCTTTCGAGAGTACGTCCGCGCACCGAAGGGCCAGATGCCTCCCTATACCGCGAAGGTCCTGACCGACGCGGAGCTGGCGGACATCCACGCATTCCTGGAATCTTTGCCCGTGCCGCCAGCGGCAAAATCAATACCGCTATTGAACTAGCAGGAATCGGGAGTACTTTTAGGGAATACCGCACCATGCCGACCACAACCATTCCGCCTTCGAACAAAACAGCGGCGAAAGTCGTTCCCTACCGTCGTCCCGATCCCGGAACGCAACCGGAATCCAACTATTCCGCCTACCGCGCCACCGCCCGCCGCGCCCCGTCCAAGCCGCTGATCTACTTGCCCCACACGCTTTCGGAAGTGACCGGCCCTGTCTTCGGCCACGAGAAAATCGCGGACACCGATAACGACCTCACCCGCCAGCACTCGGGCGAACCTCTAGGCGAGCGAATCATCGTCACCGGACGGGTCCTCGACGGAGACGGCCGTCCCGTATCCAGTAGCCTGATCGAAGTCTGGCAAGCCAATGCCGCCGGGCGCTATCGACACGCCGTCGATAACCACGACGCCCCGCTCGATCCCAATTTCTCCGGCGCCGGCCGCACGCTCACGGACGAAAACGGCGGCTACCGTTTCGTCACCATCAAGCCCGGCGCGTATCCCTGGCGCAATCATGAGAACGCGTGGCGGCCCGCTCATATCCATTTCTCCCTGTTCGGCCCGGCTTTTGCCACCCGTATCATCGGCCAGATGTATTTCCCCGGCGACCCGCTCTTCGCCTACGACCCCATCCTGCAGTCCGTTCCAGATGAGAAATCCCGCCAACGCTTGATTTCAAAATTCGACTTGGAAACCACAAAGCCCGAATGGGCTCTTGGCTATTGTTTCGACATCGTCCTTCGCGGCCGCGACGCTACGCCGCTTCTCGAGCAACCGAAGCCAGCAACGGGAAGTGCCCGATGAGCCTCACGCTAACGCCGTGGCAAACGGTTGGGCCCTATCTGCACATCGGCTTGACCGACACGCGCTCTCTCGGCCAAATGGCATCCGATGGTGCGCCCGGCGAGGGCATCACTCTAACCTTCCGCGTATTCGACGGCGACGAAGTTCCACTGCCGGACGCCATGATCGAACTCTGGCAAGCCGACGCCGACGGCCGCTATCACCATCCCGAAGACGCACCCGAACGTGTTTCCGACCTGCTCTTTCGCGGCTTTGGCCGCATGGCCACCCATGCCGATGGCTCTTGCTCCTTCCAGACCATCAAGCCCGGTCGTGTTCCCGGCCCCAGCGGCCTCCCCCAAGCCCCGCACATCAATGTCTCCGTATTCGGCAGAGGTCTGCTCAAACGCCTGCCCACCCGCCTCTATTTCGGCGGAGATCCCGCCAACGCAATTGATTCTGTTCTCCTGCTGGTTCCCGAAGATCGTCGCGCCACACTCCTTGCCCAGCCCGATCCTAATCGCCAAAATGGCTGGCAAATGGACATCCATCTGTGCGGCCCGCGTGAAACCGTCTTTTTTGATGTCTAATAACTCACGCATGAAAAAGCCAGTGATCACCTGGGTTGAACCGGTCCGCCAACTTCCCACGCGGAGGTTGGCATGCCAACGCGCCTGATCGACGCTCTCGCCACAACCGAGCCTCTAGCCGAAGTCTTCTCTGACCACTCCGTGCTCCAAGCCATGCTCGATTTCGAGTCCGCCCTGGCCCGCGCCGAAGCTCGCATCGGTATCATTCCCCAATCCGCCGCCGAAGCCATCGTTTCCGCCGTCGAAGCCAGCAACTTCGATCCCGCCGTTCTGGCCCGCGACACCCTGCGAGCGGGCACTCCTGGCATTCCCATCGCCAAGGCACTCACGGATCGCGTACATTCCACCAATCCCGCCGCCGCGGCGTTCGTGCATTGGGGCGCCACCAGCCAGGACGTCGCCGACACCGCGCTTGTCCTACTCCTGAAGAAAGCGCAGCCGCTGCTCGATGCCGACTTTGCGAAAACGGAACAAGCTCTCGCCAACCTTTCCACCGAGCATGCGAATACTGTGATGCTGGGCCGAACTTTGTTGCAAGCTGCTCCGCCAATCACGCTGGGCCTCAAAGCCGCGAGCTGGCACGCCGCCATTCGTCGCGGGCGCCACCAGCTCAACAGCAGCTTCGCCGCCGTCCTTCGACTCCAGTTCGGAGGCGCCACTGGCACGTTAGCCGCATTAGGCGACAAGGGCTTAGCGGTCTCCCAGGCTCTGGCAGAAGAACTCGGTCTTACCAATCCGGAAGCGCCGTGGCACACTCAACGGGATCGTCTGGGCACGCTGGTCTGCGCCTGTGGCGTTGTCACCGGCTCCCTGGGAAAAATCGCTCGCGACATCAGCCTGCTGATGCAGAACGAAGTCGGCGAAGGCGCCGAACCCGGAGGCCAGGGCCGCGGGGGTTCTTCCACCATGCCCCACAAGCGCAACCCCATCGGCTGCGCAGTAACTCTCGCCGCCGCTAACCGCACGCCGGGCCTGGTTGCAAGTTTTTTATCCGGAATGATTCAGGAGCACGAACGTGGCGTCGGCGGCTGGCAAGCCGAATGGTCCACTGTCAGCGCCCTCATCCAGGCAACGGGAGTAGCCGCGGCCAGTATGGCCGAAGTCACGTCCGGCCTCACGATCGACCCGGAGAGGATGCGCGCCAACATCACAGCCACGCACGGCGCAATCTTCGCCGAGCGCGCAATGATCATGCTCGCCAAAGCTCTCGGCCGCGACCAAGGCCACCGCCTGCTCGAGGAAGCCACGCGTCAAAGTGTCGAGAAGGGCGTGCGATTAACCGATTTCCTGGCGGCCATGCCCGAGATCACGAAGCACCTCAGTCCAAAAGAAATCGAAGGCCTTGACGATCCCCATCAATATCTCGGCTCCGCCGAAGCCTTCCGCCAGCGTCAACTCGCGGCCGCGCCGCAAACCACTTCCATAAATGAAAAGCCAAACGACAAGAAGGAGTAGATCTTGCCCTTCGCCAATCTAGGCCATTCCCGCGCCTTCTACCGACTGGAGGGCAAACTAGGCCTCCCTGTTCTTATGCTCTCTCACTCCATCGGCACCGACCATGCCATGTGGGATCCGCAAGTTACCAGCCTGCTGCCCTATTTCCAGATTCTGCGCTATGACATCCGCGGCCACGGAGCTTCCGACGCGCCTTCCGGCGATTACACTGTCGAGCAACTCGGCCGGGATGCCTTGTCGCTCGCCGACTCTCTGAACATCGACAAATTTGTTTTTTGCGGAATCTCGCTGGGCGGCGCAGTAGGCCAGTGGCTCGCCTCCAGCCAGCCAGTTCGTCTCAGCAAGCTTGTCTTGGCCAACACCTCGCCCCAATTCGGACCGACCGCCAACTGGGAAAACCGCCGGACCACCGTTCTCAGAGATGGAACAGCCGCCATCGCCGACATGGCGATGTCGCGCTTCTTCTCCCCGCAGAACCTCGGAAGTTCCGAAGCGGCTTCCGTGCGTTCCGCATTGCTGGGCACAGACCGCACAGGTTACGCAGGCTGCTGCGCCGCGCTAAGAGACTTCAACCACACCGCAACCCTGCCAATGATCCAAGTCCCCACACTAGTAATCGCTGGCGACCGCGACGTGTCCACTCCGTGGGCCGGACACGGCGAAATCCTGGCCCGCGACATCCCGTGCGCCGAGTCCATTCAACTCCCGGCAGCCCACCTTTCCAACCTGGAACGCCCACGTTCGTTCACCGCTGCGCTGCTGGAGTTTCTCCAGCCGCCTCCAGACCCCCGCGTGGACCCCATCAAAGCCGGATCCGCCACCCGCCGCGCCGTACTGGGCAATCAGCATGTCGACAAAGCCATTGCCAACGCCAACGACTTCAACCGCGAGTTCCAGGACCTGATAACGCGCTATGCCTGGGGTGCCATCTGGACTCGTCCCGGTCTAAGCCATCGCACGCGCCGTCTTCTGGTCCTGGCCACCACAGCGGCATTGGGACGCTGGGAGGAATTTACACTTCACGTCCGGGCTGGCTTGGCTCATGAACTCGAGCCCTGCGATCTCAAGGAAGCGCTCCTCCAAACCGCCATCTACGCTGGGGTTCCGGCGGCTAACACTGGATTCCATATTGTCAGCGAACAACTGAAGGCGTGGACAGAAGATATCTGAAACAAGATCAAAAGCAATTGCTCAACGTGGATATTCCCTCCAAATCGGACCCAGGAATTACTGGAGTTCTTCAAAGTACGTACTCAGGCCGGGCAGCCTGCTTGCGTCACCTGAGGATTGGGCCGTAAAATCGAAATGCTAGGCACGGTTACTCGCCCGATTTCCTGGACAGCGTCGAAAGAACTGTCGGATTTATCGCGGGCCGCGAACCCCAATTGCCTGTGGCGCTATCGTCTAGGGGTTAGGACGGAAGATTCTCAATCTTCAAACACGGGTTCGATTCCCGTTAGCGCTACCAACCTTTCCTTTTCGTCGGAAATTTCTTCTAACTCAAAGAAAAGCATACTGGTTGCGTTGGTTCGATAAACGC
>Ga0080027_10000013_pt1 | contig 56208 bp, 46 predicted proteins | sample OrgsoiDNA2013046_FD_70962 | JGI IMG/M metagenome (GOLD analysis project Ga0080027, IMG submission 70962) | Permafrost soil microbial communities from the Arctic, to analyse light accelerated degradation of dissolved organic matter (DOM) -... | ecosystem: Environmental > Terrestrial > Soil >... | reverse complement strand
GCTTTTGGCGCGGTGCTGTACGAAATGCTTTCCGGCGTACGGGCGTTTCGACGGGATACTGCTGTCGAGACGATGACGGCGGTGTTGAAGGAAGATCCGCCGGAGTTGCCGGAGTCTTCGCGTGTGGTTTCGCCGGCGCTCGATCGGATTGTGCGCCGGTGCTTGGAGAAGAGTCCGGGACAGCGATTTCAGTCAGCGCGGGATTTGTCGTTCGCGTTGAGTGCGCTTTCGGGGACGGAGGCGACGAGTGCGGCGCGGGCTGCGACTGCCGCGGCTGGAGTGCGACGGCCCCCGATTCTTCTCTGGGCGGTTGCGGCGTTGGCTTTGGCGGCCGTGGCGGGAGTTACGTGGTGGGCGGTGCGGCGTCCCGTGCCAGCCGTGCGCATGAAATTTGCCATTCCGGTTCCGCAGGAAATGAACGTGAGCCACATGGCGCTCGCGCGCGATGGCTCGATGCTGGTCTTTGTTTCGCCGGAGCCCAGCACGGGGTTGCCCATGCTGTATGTGCAGCGCATCGGGTCCTCCAGCGTCACACAACTTCCTGGCACGCAGAACGCCAGTTTTCCTTTCTGGTCGCCCGATGGTGCCAATATTGCGTTTTTTGCCAATGGAAAGTTGCTGAAGATGCCTGCGACAGGTGGGACGCCGCAGGTCTTGGCCAGCGTGCTTTCGGCACGGGGAGGCAGTTGGGGCAGCCGGGATGTGATTGTCTACTCCCCAGACACGGGGAGCGGCCTCTGGCGAATCAATGCCGACGGATCCGCGGCCGCCCCCTTCCTGACCTTCGGCGGTAAGGAAGAGCAGACTCACCGCTGGCCGGCTTTTCTTCCCGACGGTGAACACTTTTTGTATTGGGCCGGAAATTTTTCGAACGCCAAGGAGGACCGCTATAGCGGCATCTACCTCAGTTCCCTGGGCAGCAAAGAGAAGAAGCTGGTGGTTCTATGTCATTCGAGTTTCGGCTACGATGCGCAACATCTCTATTACGCGGATGCGCAGCAGCAACTGGTGAGCTTTCCGTTCGATGCCCGGAGTGGAACGACGTCGGGCACTCCCGCGGTGATCGCGAATGCGGTGGGTGTCCAACCCTCAACATTCTGGGCGGCTCTTGCCGTCTCGGAAAATGGAACGCTGATTTACAATACGGGCGTGGGGGCGGTGCTTTCGGTGCTGACCTGGATGGACCGGTCGGGCAAGGAACTGGGACGGATCGGCGAGCCCGGGGTGATTGCGAATCCCATGCTGTCGCCGGATGGCAGCCGGGTGGTCGTGGATATTGCCGACCTGAAGGCGAACAACGTCGATCTCTGGCTGCAAAGCACCAACGGCGGCGGCAATACGCGGTTTACATTCGATCCAGCGGAAGAAGTGGACGGGCTTTGGTCGCCAGAAGGAAACCTGATTGCATACCGGATCGCCCAGGAAGAGGGCGTTAGCATCCTCGCCAAGCCCGCCAGCGGCATGGAACGCGAGGCGGTCCTCCTCAAGGAAGATTCGATTAATGACTTCATTCCGAACTCCTGGTCGCCCGATGGCAAGCAACTTATTCTGACGGTGCAAACTACGTTCCATTACTTTCTTGCGCTGGTGCCAGCCGCCGGGGGGAAGCCTGTTCCCCTGCTCAATACGAAGAATAATGAAACCAACGGCCAAATTTCTCCGGATGGCAAGTGGGTGGCGTATGCATCCGACGAGTCGGGGAATTGGGAGGTTTATGTAACGTCGTTCCCGGGAGCGGCTGGGAAGTGGCAAGTTTCGCGCGGGGGAGGCACCGAGCCGCGCTGGCGGGGGGATGGCAAAGAGATTTTCTACATGTCTCCCTCGGGGGTGCTGATGGCGGTTCCGGTGGGCAGCGATCAGGGGTTTACGACCGGAGCTCCGGCGCCGTTGTTCCAGATTCATGGCCGCGCCCCGATCTCCAGTACGGACGCGTTTACGTACGATGTGACCAAGGATGGAAAGAGATTTCTGGTAAACCGGTACGTTAGCCCTGAACACGTGGCGCCATTGACGATTTTGCTGAACACCGCGGAGGCCAGTGCGGCGCAGTAGGCCCTCGCTCAAACTGCCGAAACCTTGTAACCTTGAAGGTCGCACGCGAGAAATCCGAACCGAATCCCTATGAAAGCCCTGCATCTGAACGGAAACACACTCACGCTGGAAGAAGTCCGCGAGGTTGCGGTGGAGCAGCGTCCAGTGCTGCTCGATCCCGATGCCCGTGAGGCCGTGTTTCGCGCCCGCGCGGTTGTCGATGCGCTTGTCGAAAAGGATGAGATTGCCTATGCCATCACCACCGGCGTGGGCAAGCTGAGCGATGTGCATATCAAGGGCGACCAGATTCGGGAGCTGCAGATCAATCTGGTGCGGTCGCATTGCGTGGGCGTGGGCGAGCCGCTTTCCATTTCAGAAACTCGGGCCATGATGGTACTGCGCGCGAATTCACTGGCGAAGGGTTTTTCTGGGATTCGACCTGTAACGGTGGATACGCTTTGCGAAATGCTGAACCGCGGTGTCACGCCGGTGGTGCCGTCGCAGGGCAGCGTAGGAGCCAGCGGGGATCTTGCCCCGTTGTCGCACATTGCGCTGGCGCTGGTGGGTGAGGGAGAGTGTTGGCGGGAGAACGGTCCCGGAAGAATTGCTTCGTCGGAGTTATTAAAGAAGGCCGGGATCCAGTCGGTCGTTCTGGAGGCGAAGGAAGCTGTCTCTCTCATCAATGGCACGCAGGCGATGCTGGCCTGCGGGACTCTGGCACTGCTGGCTGCCGAGATTCTTGTGGATTCCGCGGATGTCGTCGCTTCGCTCTCACTGGACGCTTTGAAGGGAACCGACGCGGCCTTCGATGAACGCATTCACAAGGCGCGCCCCCATGCCGGGCAAGTGCGAACTGCGGCGAATTTGCGAAAGCTGCTCGAGGGCAGCGCCATCCGTGAATCCCATCGCGAATGCGGCAAGGTGCAGGATGCCTACTCGCTGCGCTGCATTCCCCAGGTGCACGGGGCGGTACGGGATGCGCTGGAGTATTGCCGTTCGGTATTTGAAATTGAGGCAAATTCAGCGGTGGATAATCCGCTGGTATTCCCGAAAAATCCGAAACAGCCCGACGGTCAAGGCGATGTGATTTCCGGAGGCAACTTTCATGGCGAACCGATAGCTTTCGCGCTGGACTTCCTTGCCATCGCGCTCACTGCGTTGGCGGGAATTTCCGAGCGCAGGCTCGAGCGCATGGTCAATCCGGCATTGAGCGATGGTCTGCCGCCGTTCTTGGCCCCGGGCGCGGGGCTGCATTCCGGATTCATGATGGCGCAGGTCACCGCCGCGGCGCTGGTAAGCGAAAACAAAATCTATGCCCATCCCGCTTCTGCCGATTCGATCACGACGTCCGGGAATAAGGAAGATTTCGTTTCCATGGGGATGACGGGAGCGATCAAGTTAAAGCGGGTAGTGGAGAACACCCGCAATGTGCTGGCGATCGAGGCCATGGCCGCGGCACAAGCGGTGGATTTTCTCTCGCCGCTCCTACCGTCCAAGCGCGGCCAGTCGGCGCATGCGGCGATTCGTACGGCTTCGCCGCCGATTGAGAAAGACCGGGTGATGTCGGGTGACTTTGAGCGGATATCGGCCCTGCTCGCCAGTGGCAGACTGTCGGATTTAGTGCGGTAAACACCCTAGTTCTTCGCTGGAACCCCTGTGGTACTATGTCCCGTTATTCCCACGCAAACATGCCTCGCGCGGGATTCGGAGCTCGCATGACCGCAAGCAGTATGAAGGACACGCTCGGAGTCCTCTTAGCCGGCGGAGCCGGCGAACGGCTGTATCCCCTGACTCGCGACCGGGCCAAACCCGCCGTCACCTTTGGCGGGAATTATCGCATCATCGATATCACGCTTTCCAATTGCGTAAATTCCGACCTTCGGCGCGTGTACATTCTCACGCAGTACAAGGCGCTCTCGCTGAACCGGCAGATTCGCGAGGGTTGGAACATAGTCGCGCGGGAGATGGGCGAGTTCATCGAAATCCTTCCCCCGATGAAACGAGTCAGCGACAACTGGTACATGGGGACGGCGGATGCCGTTTATCAGAATATTTATTCCATCGGCTCCGAGCAGCCCAAGCACGTCATCATTCTTTCCGGCGATCATATTTACAAGATGGATTACCGCAAAATGCTGCAGCAGCACGATGACTGCGGTGCGGATATCACTCTGGCGACACTGCTGATCCCGCCCGAAGAATGCGCCCGCTTTGGCGTGGTGCAGGTCGACGCCGACAGCCGCATCACAGGCTTTGACGAGAAGCCGAAGGAAACAAAAATTCGCTCGCCCTACAATCCGGCGATGGTTTCCGTATCCATGGGCATTTACCTGTTCAACACCGATGTTCTGATTCCCGTACTTCTCAAGGATGCCGAGGATCCCTCGTCCAGCCACGATTTCGGCAAAGACATTCTGCCGAAAATGGTGGACGAGTATCGTGTCTACGCCTACAACTTCGAGGACGAAAACAAGAAGGAGGCGCTCTACTGGCGCGACGTGGGCACCCTGGAAGCGTATTACGAAGCGAACATGGACATGGTGGCGGTTTCGCCGGTGTTCAATTTGTACGACGCCGACTGGCCGATTCGTACCCACCAACGGCAGTATCCACCGGCGAAATTTGTCTTTGCCGAAGAGGGGCGAACCGGCACGGCTGTGGATTCCATCGTCTCAGCGGGCTGTATTGTATCCGGCGGCATGGTGAAGGGAAGCGTTCTTTCGCCCAACGTTCGGGTGAATTCTTACTCCGACGTCGAGGACAGCATTCTGTTTCACGATGTGAACATAGGACGGCACTGCAAAATCCGGAAGGCGATTATCGACCGCGATGTGCATATCCCGGAAGGCACGACCATTGGCTACGATGTCGCCGCGGATAAATCGAGGTATTTCGTAACGGAAACCGGAATCACGGTGGTGACACGCGATTATTCTCTGTTCGAGAATCCAGTGACGGTCGACTACTTTACGCCGGAGTAAGTTTGTGTGGCGCGGGCGCCCTCGCCCGCGAGGTCTTGAACAATCGTCGTTGTTCCAAGCCAATTGTCCGCTAGTGGCCCGAGCAAAGGCGAGAGCCGGTCCTCAATTTCGCTGTCGCTTCGCTTCTCGAAGCAACTGCGACTCTAGCGATATCGTTCCACGAGGAATTCTGCAATGGACGCATACGCCCGTCCCAGGATTTCCTCGCTGGGCAGAAACACAATCCGAAAGTGCTTCGTCCCCGCCTTCTGCCCAAACCCACTGCCGTGCACTGTGAGAACGTGTTTCTGCAAAAGTAGCTCCTTGCAGAAAACGTCGTCGCCTTCCGGAATATCAATCTTCGGAAATGCATAAAACGCGCCGCGTGGCGCCACGCAGCTCACGCCAGCCGTGTCATAACACCATTTTGCCGTCACGTCACGCCGCGAGCGCATACGGGCGCGCACATCGATCAGGTGAACCTGCGGGCCTTCGAGCGCAGCTTGAATGGCGTACTGCATGGGCTGATTCGCCGAGAGGCGCGAGCGCAGGAGCTTGTGGATACCATCGATGTAGGGATGTAGTGCGGCCGCATCACCGCTAACGATGCCCCATCCGATGCGCCAGCCCGGCGCGAGGTAGTTTTTCGACAGCCCGCCAAACGTCACGCACGCGACTTCCGGCGCGATGCTGGCGAACGCGACATGTTCTTCGCCGTCGTCCAAGATTAGCTTGTCGTAGATCTCGTCGGCGAAGACAACCAGATTGTGTTCACGCGCCAGCTCTGCAATCTCCTCCAGCTTTCGCCGCGAATAGAGCGCGCCAGTTGGATTGTTGGGATTGATGAGCACGATGCCCCGCGTCTGTGCCGTGATTTTCTTGCGGATGTCGTCGACATCGGGCTGCCACGCGTCTTCTTCGTCAAGGTCATAGAGATTGAGCGGAATCTCGAGCTTAGCCAGAACCGCGGAATAAAGCGGATAGTCGGGGCAGGGTGTGAGCACGTTCTCGCCCGGGTTCAAGAGCGCGGTCAGGCATAGGTCGACGGTTTCACTGACGCCCTGCGTTACGAACACGCTTTGCACGTTAGTAATTTTTTTACGCGCGGCTTCGTGGCGAATGGCGACCAGAGCTTCCTCGACCCCTAACGATGCCGCATAGCCATTTTTGCCGTCACGCATGGCTTTGTGGACCGCCTCGATCATATGAGGCGGGGTAGAGAAGTCGAAGCTGAGCGGGTCGCCAATGTTCAGCGGGAGAATCTTGTGCCCGTCGCGCGTGAGCTGGTCGGCCAGGACCGCCATGTCTCGAATGGCGTAACGCACGTTTTCGAGGCGTTGGGCGGCGGTAATTTCGCGGGTGTGGGTTGTGGGCATGGTTCAGCTCCGTAAAGACATTGTACGGGAGCCTGTTTCAGGAATAACCAGGATCTACATGGGGACGGCCGCCCTCGGCCGTCCGCGGAGCGCAGCTCCGCCGGTCCTACACAGAATTCGAAGACTTTCCAGGACGTCCGAGGGCGGCCATCCCCACGTGTCTGCTTTTTCTGGACAACGAAGTCATAGCTCGGCCGCCAGTTCCTCAATCTTCCGCTCGGGCAGGAAGTAGATCGCGGGAATGAGGAGGAAGATAAAGAAGGAGAGAGATATATGCACAAAGGCCAGCGGGACCGCTGAGGCATATAAGAGGCAGGACCAGGAACTCTTGCGCAGCGCTCGGCGGTTTTGCTCGTGCGCACTGGCGTGGCCGTGCTGATCGGAGGTGACTGCATACCGCAATAACGTGAAGCCCGCGGAGCAGAACGTCAGGACCAAACCATAGGTCGCGACTGCGAGCGGGGCGCCGTGCGTCTGTCCCAGATATGCGGTCACGAACGGAATCAGGGACATCCAGAAAAGCAGATTGTTGTTGGCCCAGAGTATGGCGGCATTGGCGTGTTTTGCCAGATGCATCATGTGATGGTGGTTGACCCACATGATGGCGATGATGAGGAAACTCAGAGTGTAGCTGAGCAGCGTTGGAACCACGGCCCTGACGGCGGAGAGCGTGGCGCAGCTGGGAACCTTTAACTCCAGCACCATGACGGTGAGGATGATGGCGATGACGCCGTCGCTGAAGGCTTCGATCCGGTTGGTGCCCATGGTTTGCATATGCGCGCGGCGGCTGGGCCATATTCTAAATGGTGCAATCCGCCCTGAAATTTTCCTTGACAGAATTTTAAGCGTAAGTTAAGACTTACCGTTAGTGGATGCTTACCTACAAGCTGGATTCGAAGCCCTGGGGGATGCCACGCGGATGGCGATCTTCCAGAAACTGGCAGAAGGGCCCCTGGCGGTGAACGAGCTGGCGGGGATGGTGCCGGTGAGCCGGCCTGCTGTTTCTCAGCATTTGCGCGTGCTGAAAGATGCAGGGCTGGTGAGTGACAGCAAGTCCGGGACGAGGCGCATTTACCAGCTCAACCCGGAAGGCATGCGGCTGTTAAGGCTGCATTTCGACCAGGTTTGGGATCAGGCGATGAGCGGGTTTCAGGCTGCCGTGGAGCGGGCTTCCGCAAATGCGGCGCCTGTCGCGGCGATCCCGCGTTCTTCGAAAACGAAATTCAGCAACATGCAAAAATCCAAAAGACAAATATCCCAAAAAGGAGAGAGACATGGCAAAAGCAGTCGAAGCAGCCATCGTTCGTAAGAGCGTTCGCGTGCAGTGTTCGGTCGAGAGCGCATTTTCTATTTTTGTGGAGCAGATGGAGACATGGTGGCCAGTGGAACATCACATCGGCAAGGAAGCGTTCCAATCCATTTTTGTGGAACCGCGCGTGGGTGGGCGCTGGTATGAGCGCGATGCCAAGGGCAACGAGTGCAGTTGGGGCCACGTACTGGCCTGGGAACCGCCGCATAAGGTGACGTTCTCGTGGCATCTGGGGCCGGATTTCAAATTCGATCCCGACCTGGCCAAGGCAAGTGAAGTCGAAATCCGCTTCACAGCCCATGGACCCGCCAGTACGCAAGTGGATCTGGAACACAGCAAGCTGGAGCGGCACGGCGAAGGTTACGAGCAGCTCTACACCATGATGGACAGCCCGAATGCCTGGTCGCAGACACTGGCGGAGTTTGCTCGCGTGGCGGACAGCAAGGCAGGGAAGTAGCTGTTACAAATCCATAACGAAAGAAGCTCCGATGAAACCGGTGATTTATCTTCGCATTGCATCCGTGCTGACACTGATTCATGCCGTGCTGCATACCATCGGCGGCGTCTTCGGCAAACCCGCTCCTGGGGTGCAGGCGGCGACGGTGCTGGTGATGAAGGCGAATCAGTTTCCGCTGATGGGCTTCACGCGGAGCTTCTGGGATTTTTACATTGGCATGGGCCTCGGCGTCAGTATCTTTCTGGCGGTCGAGGCCCGGGTGTTCTGGCAACTTGCCGCGCTGGCGAAGAGCCAGGCTCGAGAGCTACGTCCCATTCTGGCGACGTTTGCCGCGGGGTATTTGGTTTTCGCGGTGGTCTCGTACCGGTTCTTCTTTCTGGGACCGGTGGTGACGGAGATCCTGATCGCGGGGTGCCTTGGGATGGCGGTGTTTACGGCTCGAAGCGAAGTTTCCGCGTAAGGCGCGGTGACACTCACCTTGCGCTCGCCGCCTAGACTACCGTCACCGGCACGCCGGGGGCGAAAAACCGGTCTTTGCGGGTTACGCGGATGATGCGGTAAGTGTCGACGCCGAGGATGATCACGCCAAAGACTAGCGCCAGGGGAAGCGACTTCGCCATCCACAAGTTGGCTCCGTCCCGGATCAGCAGCACTCTCGCGGGCGGGATGCTCGGGATCACGAGTTCCGCGACCATGTTCGCTTTCAAGAACCAGCAGAAGAGCGCCCAGCCGATGCCATCGGTGACGAGCCGCAGCGTGGCGCGTAGTCCGGTCCAGTAGGGGCGCATCAGGTTCCATCCCGCGAGCGCCATGTTGCAGATGGCCAGCAAGAGGAGACTCCGGAAAAGATAGGTCCAGGAGTGAGAAAGCGTCACGCGTATTTCCGGGCGATTGACCAGCAGTGGCGAGGACAGGTACGAAATCCACCAGATCAAGGCAAAGTTTCCCGCCAACTCACCGATGGAAGCGGAGCGCTTGATTTGATTGGGGTCGCGGAGGGGAGGAAGCCTGCGCGGGTTCCAGTTTTCGAGGAAGCGCGATTTGGCCTGCGCATGCTCGAGCACGGTGAAGACCAGGGTGACTATGCCGAATGCGCTTACTGCGAGCACCCAGAGCGAACTCCAGCCAGCCATGGCCGACATGGCCCAGTTGCCGTGAGATACCCGATAGCTTGGGCTAAAGGCTAAAAGACAGAGCCAAACGATGACCCAGGGCAGCAGATAGCAAAGCGCGACGATCTTCAGCACAAAGCGGTAGATGGGGAACAGCACCGGGCCAATCAAATACTGCTGCGGCTGGTAGCGATTGGCGACGAGCAGCGGGCGGCCGCGTTCCTTAAGGATGGCTTCGATCTCGGCTTCGTTGAGGTTGCGGCCAAGTTCGGTTTCGCGGTCTTCAATCTGCGAGCGCAGGTCTTCCGAAAGTTCGGCAATGATGTCTTGCTTTTGCTCATTCGGCAGCCAGAACTTAACGGCTTGCAGGTACCGCTCGAGTAGCTCCATGACTCTTCTCCTTTGCGTCTTGCTTCTTCTCGTCTTGCTTCTCTTCGCCTTGCTTTAGATTTCCGTCCAGAATTCCATTCAAAGCCTCGTCCATGGCGCGCCATTCCGCCACCAGTTGCTTCAGAATCAGCTCGCCATCGTGCGAGAGGCGGTAAAAGCGTTTGTTGCGCTTGTCCTGCTCGCGCCATTCGCTGGAGAGCAGGCCCTGGCTCTCGAGCCGCCGCAGCAGGGGATAGAGCGTGCCTTCGTCGATGTCTATACCATGCTCGGCCAGGGCCTTGCGCAGGGTGTAACCGTACTGCTCCTCACGGAGAGCCGCCAAAACAGCGACAACCAGGCAACCGCGACGGAGTTCCAGGCGAAGGTTTTCGAAGGATTCAGGGCTCATCGGGTTTATACCGTGTTCGACATAGTATGTGACATATAGTGTATGACACACAGTAGTTTGTCAAGGGGTATTTTTCGAGGTTGCTGCGAACTGTCCTATCCGTTATAGTACGCAGCGTGATTCCGTTTCGCGTCGATTTCCGGGCGGGTGTTTCCCTTTACGAGCAGATTGTCTATGCCGCGAAGAAGGCGATGATCTCGGGACAATTGCGCGCGGGGGATGCCTTTCCCTCGGTGCGCGGGCTCAGTAAGGAGCTGAAGATCAATCCCAATACAGCTCACAAGGTGATTTCGCACTTGATCGCGGCTGGGTTGTTGGAGACGCGTCCCGGAATTGGTACAGTCGTTTCCGCCCTTCCAGAAGCCAGGAGTTCCGAGCGAACCGAATTGCTGGGACGGGAAATTGAGGAGTTAGTTGTGGAAGCCAAGAAGCTTGGGATCGGGCTTGAGGATGTTGCCGATTCCATTTCGGCGCATTGGAAGCGTCTCGGTAGTTCGGAACGGGGAGGGCGCGGCGGACGATGAGCAAGGCAATACGCACGGAAAACCTCGTAAAGCGGTTCCGAAAGGTCGAGGCGTTGGCTGGACTGGATATGGTTGTGCCCGAGGGCGCGATCTATGCGTTTGCGGGTCCGAATGGAGCAGGCAAGACCACCGCCATCAAGATCCTCATGAACATCGCCGGAGCGACGCAAGGCCGGGCTGAAGTGCTGGGCCTGGACTCGATGCGGCTTGCGGGTCGGAATTTTGCGTCCATTGGTTACGTTTCGGAAAATCAGGAACTTCCGGAGTGGATGCGGGTGGATGCGTTCCTTGCGTATCTCCGGCCGTTCTATCCCACATGGGATCGCGCGCTGGAGAACGATCTGGTAAAGCAATTCGACCTGCCCCTAAATCGCAAACTGAAGAACCTGTCGCGCGGGATGCGGATGAAGGCAGCGTTAGCGGGTGCGTTGGCTTTTCATCCCAAGCTGGTCGTGTTGGACGAGCCTTTCACCGGGCTCGATCCGCTGGTGCGCGATGAACTGATACAGGGCCTGCTGGAGCGGGCGGAGGAGTCGACGATCTTCATCTCGTCGCATGATCTGGCCGAGGTCGAGAGTTTTGCCAGCCATGTGGGATATCTGGAAAGAGGAAAGCTGAGTTTTTCCGAGGAGCTGACGAGTCTTGTGGATCGCTTTCGAGAGGTGGAATTGACGTTCGATGCGCCGCCGACCTTGCCTGCACAGCTGCCAGAAACATGGATGCAGCTGAACACCTCAGCCGCGGTCGTTCGTTTTGTGGAGAGCCGCTTTGACGCCGAGAAGACAAGCTCCGCTGTCCGGAGCGTGTTTGGAAGCGTGAGGAGCACTCTGTTTGTTCCCATGTCTTTGCGATCGATCTTTCTAGCGATGGCCAAAGCTGGTACCGCTTTGCGAACAGGGGCGGGCACGAAACGAGCCGATTTATGAAGCAAATCTTCCATATTTTCCTGAAAGATGCCTGCCGCTACTGGCGCGAGAGCGCGGTTTCGATTGCGCTAGTGACCGCATTTGGTTGGAACGAGGTACGGGGGTGGGCCCATCAGAACGCTTTTGGATCTGATTCTGCCGACTTTTTCACCTCCAAGTATTTGTTGGGCCTCGTGGTTGTTCTACTGCCAGTCGCGTGGGCTTTCATGGTCGTACGTGTAATTCAGGGTGAGACGCTGGTCGGAGATCGGCAGTTTTGGGTCACACGACCCTATGAATGGAAGAAGTTACTCGGGGCCAAGTTGCTATACGTGCTCACGTTCGTGAATCTTCCTCTAGTGGCATTGCAAGTTTACTTGCTGTCCAAGGTGGGGTTCCATCCCGCGACCTATGCGGTTGGACTATTTTGGATGCAGGTCTCGATTGCGCTCTATCTCCTTTTGCCGGTGGCGGTATTAGCAGTAGTTACCTCCACGATGGTTCAAGTGCTGCTTGCCTCGTTGATCATTGCGTTGTACGTGGGAGGCATGGTGGCCCTCTCAACTCAGGTGCCGAGTTCGAGTTTTTCGTCCTCGAGCGATTGGTTGTCCGGCGGCCTATTTGTTGGCACAGGCTTGGCAATCATTGTCTTGCAATACGCCAGGCGCGATACGATGAAGTCGCGATGGCTTATGGTCGGGTTAGCCATTGTATTGTTTCTGTTTCTCGTTGGTACGCCCTATAAGACCTTAGTGGAGCACAATTTTCCGCAGATCGGATCCGGCGAAGCGGTGCCCATGCAAATGGCTCTGCTGCCCCCAGAAGATCCAGGAGGCATTGGTGTCTTCAATAAGGATGGAGAAGCGGAGGTTCAGCTTCCTATGAGTGTCGGGGGCATTACGCCCGGCGATATCATTCAGGTGGACGGTGTGCTGGTTGAAATTAGGAGTCCCGACGGAATGCGGTGGGACCCGGGATGGACCTCGCCGGGTCTGGTTCTATACCCAGATCAGAAAGCGACGAAAGCAACCTTCACGATCAAGAAAGACTTATTCGAGCGAATCAAGGCTTTGCCGGTCCAGATTCGGATCTCGATAGCTTTTACTGTGTTTCGCGAAAGGAATCGAAGGGACTTCATAGTACCTACAGGCGAGTTCGCGATGGCAGACGCTGGCCTATGCTCAGTGGAGAGTACGTTTCTGCCCAAGATTCAATGTCGGGCCCCAGTGCACGGCCCAACTTCTCTTTTGCTAAGCACTGACATGTCCATGAGTACGTGCCCCCTGGAGAAGGGAGATGTTCCGGCCAGTTCCGGCGAAATTGCGCGAGCTTGGACCCGAAACGATGACTCCGCGCCGCCGGAGCCCGGTATCAGTCCCATGAAAGATGTTGATTTCTACTTTTCAAACGCGAATGCCTCAAGCCAACAACGGAGGCCCGGTGTTTGCCCGGCATCTCCTCTCGTGCTCAGCAATCCGGAGGCAGTGGCTCGTAACCGGATAGTGCTGGATGCTGACGGTGTGCGTCTTGTCGAATATCAGACGAAGCAAATGGTTATCACTATCGACCGATCGGCAGTCAGTCGCTAATCCGCGCGGTCGATTTGGGCTTTCTGCAGCTTGTCCGAGTAGTCGATGTAAACCGACTTCCACTCCGTGTAGAAGTCGATGGCGCCGAGGCCGCCTTCGCGGTGGCCGTTGCCGGTCTGCTTGACGCCGCCGAAGGGTAAGTGGACTTCAGCGCCAATGGTGGGGGCGTTGACGTAGGTGATGCCGGCGTCGAGGTCGCGGATGGCGGTGAAGGCGCGGTTGACGTCGCGGGTATATAGCGCGGACGAAAGGCCGTAGGCGATGTCGTTGGCGATGTCGATTCCGTGCTCGAAACTGTCGCACGGGATGAGGCTGACGACGGGGCCAAAGATTTCTTCCTGGGCGATGCGCATTTTCGGAGCGACGTCGCCGAAAACCGTTGGCTGGACGAAATAGCCGTGCTTCAGGTCGCCATCTTCGATGCGGCTGCCGCCGGCCAGCAGCTTGGCGCCTTCGGCTTTGCCGATGTCGATGTAACTGAGGTCGCGCTTGAGTTGGTCGTCGTTGATGGCGGGGCCCATTTCGATGCTTTCGTCGAGGCCGTTGCCGACCTTGATTTTTTTGGCGCGCTCGACGAAGCGCTTCACGAACTCCGCGTAGATGTCTTTATGCAGAATGATGCGGCTGGTAGCGGTGCAGCGCTGGCCGGTGGTTCCGAACGCGCCCCAGAGCCCGCCTTCGATGGCGAGATCGAGGTTGGCGTCTTCGAGGACGATCATCGGATTCTTGCCGCCGAGTTCGAGCGAGCAGTGCTTGAAGCTTTTGGCAGCGGTCTGGCCGATGAGGCGGCCAACTTCGCTCGAGCCGGTGAACGAGATGGCCCGAACATCTTTGTGTTCCACAATCGGCATCCCGGCTTCGGGGCCGTGCCCGGTGACGATGTTGATGACGCCATTCGGCACGCCGGCGTCGGCTAGAGTGCGGACGAAGTTGAGGGTGGAGAGTGGAGTATCTTCGGCGGGCTTGATGACGCAGGTGTTGCCGCAGACGAGAGCAGGGAAAATCTTCCACGATGGAATGGCCATGGGGAAGTTCCAGGGCGCGATCATGCCGCACACGCCGACGGGTTGACGGATCGCCATGGCGAATTTGTTTTTCAGTTCGGACGGGACGGTGGGCCCGAACAGGCGGCGGCCTTCTCCGGCCATGAAGTAGCCGGTGTCGATGGCTTCCTGGGTGTCGCCGAGAGTTTCCTTGATGATCTTTCCCATTTCTCGGGTCATGTCGCGCGAGTATTCTTCTTTGCGCTCGAGGAGCATTTCCGAGGCGCGGAAAATGATTTCCGCCCGGTGCGGAGCGGGCACCAAGCGCCACTTGGCGTAGGCGCGCTTGGCGGCGTCGACGGCGGCATCGACATCGGCCTGGCCGGAGCGCTGGAAGATGCCGACCACGTCGCGCGTATCGGCGGGGTTGCGGTTTTCGAAAGTGTCACCTGAGGCGGAGTTGACCCACTCGCCGTCGATGAAGTTCTTATAGACTTTGGTCTGCGTCTGGCCGGTCGTCGTTGAGCCGGACACGGCGGCGGGCGTGGGAACGGTATCGGTAGCCATAAATAAGGAGTTCTCCTGAAGAATGCGCGGAACTCTTAATCCTACAACCGGCGCGGGGGGCGGGCAAGGGCGGGTGCCTGTGCCAGTGCTGGACGCGGTCGCTGCGTATGACTTGGTTGCGCCGTGGTATCGCGATCTGAGCGAGCGGCGTCGCGAGTATCTCGACGCGGTGGATGCGGAGATCGTACGGCGGGTGCCCCGAGGTGCCGGGTCTTTGATTGATTGCGGAGCAGCGGACGGGCGGCGGGCCTTAGCGATTGCGGAGCGGGCGGAGATTTCGCGGGTTGTACTGGTGGAACCGAGTTACGGGATGCGGGGGTTGATTCCTGCTGGCATTGAGGTTTGGAACGAGCGGATCGAATCGCTCTCGGATTCGGGGCGGAAGTTTGATGCGGTGTTGTGTTTGTGGAATGTGTTGGGGCATGTGTCGGGCCGGGAGTTGCGGGTGGCGGCCTTGAAGAATCTGGCGCGGCTGTGTTCGGCCGGTGGATTGATCTTTCTCGACGTGATCAATCAGTTCAACGTGGCAGCGTGCGGAATTGGGGTCGTGCTACGGCGGATGCTCATATCCGGCGACGGAGATGTTCCGGTGACATGGCGAACTTCCGCCGGGGAAGTCGAAACGCGAGGCCACGTGTTTTCGACGAAAGAGATGAAGGGCTTGTTCCGGGAAGCGCAGCTAGTAACAGTCGGGCGGATCGTACTGAACTACAAGAGCGGGCGGCGGCAGGCTTGGACGGCGGGCGGGAACTTGTTGTACGTGTTGAAAGCGGACCCGCGATAGTTGTTTTTTTCAAATCCAAACGGGCGAAGACCCGCGCTCAACTCAATCGAACCACTGGCTGCGGTAGGCGATCCACCAGCTGGCGACGACGATGGGGATGGTTGCGAACAGTGCCCACCAGATAGGGAGGGTGAAGTCTGCCACGAGCCCCAGAATGGTCATGCTGATCCAGAAGATTTTGCGCTGCATGGATTGATTCTAGGCCTTTGGTCCTGGAGATGTGGGATTACGTTGGTGTCAGCAGGCTGAGAAGGGCAGAGCAGACTTCGTCGATCTGGCTTTCGGTCAAGGTTGTGAAAAAGGGTAGGGCGAGGACGCAGTTGGCTGCGGATTCTGTGATGGCAAGTTGGCCGCTTTTGCGATGACGGCCTTGGAGGATGGGTTGGTTGTGCAGGGGGGCGAAGTAGCGTCCGGCGCCGATGCCTTGATCGAGCAATCTCTGCCAGACGCGGTCGCGGTCGCTGCCAGGAGAGGTCTGGCGGGGGTTTTCGGCGAGTTGGATTACGTAGGCGAACCAACTGATGCGGCCGTAGGGGCAGGTGGAGAGCGGCGGAAGGATTGTTGCGTGGTTTTTGAGACGGGCTTCGTAGGTTGCGGCTAGCTTGGCGCGCTGTTCCAGAATTGTATCTATGCGAGATAGTTGCGCTGTGCCCAGCGCGCAGTTGATGTCCGCAATGCGGTAGCTGTAGCCGATTTCGGTCTGTTTTCCGGCCCAGTCGAGAGAGTCGTCTTTGGCTTGGCTACGGAGAAGTTTGGCGCGGCGGGCCATCACTGGGTCAGCGGTTACTAAGATGCCGCCTTCACCGGTGGTGATTTGTTTGTTGGGATAGAAGGCGAACATGGCGGCGTCGCCGAAGGCTCCGACTTTTTTACCACGCACCTCTGCGCCGAGGGCTTCGCAGGCGTCTTCGATCAGCGCGAGTTTGTATTGACGGGCGATTTCCTGGATGACGTCGATTTCTGCGGGATAGCCGAAGGTGTGGACTACTAGGACGGCGCGCGTGCGGGGACTGATAGCCGCTTCGAATGCGGCCGCGGTGATGTTGAGCGTGCGTGGGTCGATGTCGACGAACACTGGGGTCAGGCGTTCTTGCAAGAGAACGTTAGCCACCGCGGCGAAGGCAAACGACGGGACGATGACTTCGTCGCCTTCTTGCAGATTGAGGCAGCGCAGAGCCAGGTGGAGGGCGGAGGTGCCGGAGTTTACGGCTACAGCGAAGGGCGCGCCGATGTAGGCGGCGATGGCTTGTTCGAATTCGACAAGAGCCGGGCCCATCGCCAGATTTGGGGTGCGGAGGACGCGGACTACGGCTTCAATGTCAGAGTCGAGAATTTCAGGTTGGGCTAACGGGATTCGCACTGAAGGGATGCTAACAGGGAGAGAAGCGTCGACATCGATTGGTACACGTGGGGACGTCCGCCCTCGGCGGTCCGCGGAGCGCAGTTCCGCCGCTCGAGTTCAAGCTTTGATGAGGCCCGGACGGCCGAGGGCGGCCGTCCCCACGTGGGGTTGCACTTCGTCGATGCCCGTTCAAGTCTTGAAAAGAAGTTTGTCCCTCGGCGCAAGGTCGGTCAGAATTTTCACAATCAGTTCGGAGGCGCGGCCGTCGCCGTAGGGATTGTCGAGATGTTGAATGGATTCGCGGAACTTGGTGGTCGCGGCTTGGGAGATGGCTTTGCGGATGGCCTTCGCTGAGGCCGGAACATCGAGGACGTTGGCGGCGTGGTCGCGGCCTTTTTGACGAATGCCGATGTTCACGACGGGCAGTCCCAGCGAAGCGGCTTCTATGATTCCACTACTGGAATTTCCGACTAAGGCGGCGGAATGGCGGAGGAGGCTGAGGTAGAGGCGATGGTCGAGGTTCACCAGGAAACGTCCGCCGCGTTGATGGGCTAGAAACTTCTCCGTGCGGCCGATGAGCGTGCGGCTGCCGGCGTCGGCGTTGGGGTAGACGAAGACAAAGTGGGCATCGACTTTCGAGAGGGCGGCGAACAGGGCAGTGGATTCGCGCGTGGTGTCGCGCAGCAGAGTAACTGGGTGGTGAACGACGACGATGGTTTTGCGAGTGATCGAAAGATTCAACTGGCGTTCGACTTGCGCGCGGGTGAGCAGGCGGTTGCGGCGGATTTGATCGAGCGATGGACTGCCGGTGAAGTGGACGCGCCACGGTTCTTCGCCCATTTGAATGATTCGTTCGCGGGCATTCCGCGTGCAGGCGAAGTGGAGGTGAGCCATTTTCGTGATGGCGTTGCGGACGGCGTCGTCAATGGCGCCTTCGCTGATTTCGCCGCCTTCGATGTGAGCGATCGGAATGCGCAGGGCGAGCGCGACGGCGGCGGGCGCGAGCATTTCATAGCGGTCCGCGGTAAGAAGAATAATGTCGGGCCGCATTTCACCCAACGCGTCTGCCAAACCGAGCGTGGCGACGCCGATGGTTTTTGCCATGCCGATGTCGCTGTCGGAGCTGAGCAGGCATTCAATCGCGACGTGCGGGGCCAGTCCTTTCTTCCGCAGTTCTTTGCCGGTGTGACCAAATTCCGGAGAGAGATGTGCGCCCATGCTGAGGATTCGCAGATCGACCTGCGGATGTGCGGCGAGGTCTTGCAAAATCCAATGGAGGTGACCGGCGTCGGCGCGAGAAGTGGTAACGACCGCTATTCTGCGTGGTTTCATGCGTCTTCTACAACAATACTTTGGGCTGGGCGAAATTGACATCCCGGGAAGCCGCGTTTAGGCTGAGGCCTTATTCCTCAGGAGGTATTTATGAAATTCAAATTTGTGGTTTCTACTCTTGCTTTGGCTAGTCTGCTGGCTGCGGGAGCATGTTCGAAGCAGCAGGATGCAGCGAAAGACGCTGCGCAAAATGCGGCTCAATCGGCGCAAAATGCGGCGGGCAACGCAGCCGATGCTGCGCAACAGGCGGCGGATAACGCGAAAGACGCGACGGGAAAGGCCGTCACCGCGACCAAGAATGCGGCCTCCAGGGCAGGCGAAGCCATGAAGGAAGCTGTAGCGCCAACCGTAATTCCTGCGGGCACGACCTTGACTGTGAGGTTGGGTGAGTCGATTAGCGCGAAGACCGCCACCGCCGGGCAGTCGTTTACCGGAACGTTAGCGCGAGCGGTGAGCGTGGATGGCAAAGAAGTGATTGCTTCTGGATCGAACGTAAGCGGGGAAGTTACGGAGGCGCAGTCCGCGGGGAAGTTCAAGGGCGCGGGGGTTTTGGCGGTGCGGTTGACTTCGGTAGAGGTTCACGGAAAGAGCTATAACCTCTCCACTTCCACCGTTGCGCAGGCGATGAAGGGTAAGGGAAAGCGGAGTCTGGTTGTGGGCGGAGGCGGCGCGGCTTTGGGTGCGATCATCGGCGGCCTGGCGGGCGGTGGGAAGGGTGCTGCGATTGGGGCCTTGGCTGGCGGTGGTGCCGGAACGGCGGGTGCGGCTTATACGGGGAATAAAGAGCTGGTGTTTCCGGCGGAGGCCGCGCTTTCGTTTAAGTTGAAGGATTCGGTCACGTTGAATTAGGAAGAAATTTCTAAAATTAAAACCCTACAAACAAGACAACGCGGGCGGGGGCGCCCGCGCCACACGAGCAAGAAAAGGGCCGGTCTCCTTGCGGAGGCCGGCCCTTTTTGCTGATGGCTAGTTGACTGCGAAGACCAGATCGTCGTGGTCGTCGTAGGCGCCGGTGCTGCAAGACGACGCGCTTCCCTGGTAGCGGAAGTTGGCGCGGATCGCCTGCAGGGCTCCGGTTGGGAGCGTGTAGGTTGTCGAGAGCGCTTGCGCTCCACCCGCGGTGGGTTTGATCGTTCCTATCAAGGTCCAGGTTGGACTGTTGGCGTTGGCGGTGTAGTAGAGATCGAGCGAGTCGGCGGAGCCGGTGTTCCAGGCCCAGACGGTCGCCGTAACCTTAACTACCTTCCCATGCGTGAGGGCGCTGCCGTCGGTGGTGGCCACTACGATGCGGTCGTTGGACTCATCGGAATGGAACGTACCGCTGGTGCCGTCTGCGCAAGAGCTGTTGATGGTGTTGGGTTGATGCGGCTCGGCCCCGCCGGACATGGTGTCTTTCCCGAGGAGTAAGGATGCGCCGGAATCGCAGGACGAGCCGACTGTGGCGCACTTAGTTGTCTTCAGCACCGTGTCATAGACCGCTGTCTGTGGACCGGTACCCGCTGCATTTACCGTCAGCGCGATCGTGGTGCTGGCCGTCGTGCTGCCGGATGTTCCAGTTACGGCAACCGTAGCCGGGCCGGTGGTTGCTGTGGCGGAAGCGGTCAGGGTCAACACAGATGTGGTGCTGCCATTGGCCGGAGGAGTGACCGGGTTGGTGGAGAATGCGGCGGTCACGCCTGTGGGCAATCCGGTGACGGTCAGAGTTGTGGCTGCGCTGAAGCTGTTCTGGCTGGCCACGGTGATGGTGCTGGTCCCGGAACCGCCCTGGTTGATGGGAAGTGTTGAAGGAGCAGCAGCCACCGTGAAGCCCGGGGTGCCTGCGCCGACCGTGAACACGAGATCGTCGTGGTCGTCATAGGCTCCGGTGCTGCAAGACGATGCCGCGCCCTGGTAGCGGAAGTTAGCCCGAACAGCTTGCAGCGTGCCGCCGCTCGGCAGGGTGTAGTTGGCCGAAAGGGTTTGCGCTCCGGCCGCAGGGGGAACCATGGTGGCGATCAGCACCCAGGTTGGGCTGCTGGCATTCGCCGCGTAGTAGAGATCGAGCGCGTCGGATGTGAAGCTGCTATAGGCCCAGACGGTGGCGCTGACCTTGATGGTTTTTCCGGGAGCGAAGTTCGTGCCATCCGTTGTCGCGACCACGAGGCGATCGTTGGATTCGTCGGAATGGAACGTGCCGCTAGTCCCATCCGCGCACGAGCTATTGATCGTGTTGGGGTGATTCGGCTCAGAGCCGCCAGAGAGAGAATCTCTGCCGAGCAGGAGCGAGGGACCGGAATCGCACGAGGATCCGATCGATCCACACTTCGGTGCTTTGAGAGTGGAATCATAAGCAGCCGTCTGACCTCCACCGCCAGCGGAAGCGCCCGTGCCGGTTAAGCTCGCAGACTGTGGGCTGCTGGTGGCGTTGTCGGTGACTGTGACTGTGCCAGTGCGCGTGCCGGTTGTTGTGGGCGTGAACGTGACGCTGATGGAGCAGTTGGCTCCGGCGGCGAGAGAGGTTCCGCAGTTGTTAGTTTGCGCGTAGTCGCCGCTGGCCGCGATGCTGGAGATCGTAAGAGCCGCAGTGCCGCCGTTGCTCAGAGCAATGGCCTGCGCTGCGCTGGTCGCGCCTACGGTTTGCGAAGTGAACGTGAGGCTTGTGGGGCTGAGGGCTGCTGAGGGTCCAACGGCGGTGCCCGTGCCGGTGAGGCTGGCGGTTTGTGGGCTGCCGGCGGCGTTGTCAGTCACGGTGACGGTGCCGGTGCGAGTGCCCGCAGCGGTCGGAGTGAAGGTCACGCTTATGGAACAGTTGGCGCCGGCAGCGACTGAACTTCCGCAAGTGTTGGTCTGCGCGTAATCCCCGCTAGCCGTGATGCTGGTGATCGCGAGGGCCGCCGAACCGCCGTTGCTTAGCGTGATGGTTTGGGCCGCACTGGTGCTCCCGACGTTCTGGGCAGCGAAGGTAAGGCTGGTGGGGCTAACGCTTGCCGTCGGAGCCGCACCACCGCAACCGGGGAATTTGAAGTTTGAAATGCGTGTGCTCCAATTGAACGAGCCGGTGGTTTTGATGTACTCCTGCGTGTACCAGAACGTGCAGTCATCGACCGGATCGACAGTCATAGAGCTGTAGTCGCCCCAGCGGGACAACGGTCCGTTGGAGGTACTGCCGTTCTGTACGCCACCACCCGTTACGGTAGTGACTTCCGCGCCCATGGTATTGACAGGATCACTGGCGAGCCTCCCCGTGTAGCGAACCGTGGGATCAAGGGAGCTGCTGGAGACGGAATAGCCGAGCGCGATGTCGCCGGCCTGATCCATGGCAACGCTTCCCATCCAGCGGTAGCTGGAGTCTGGAGCGAAAGTGGATTGCTGCGCGACGACGGGAGTGCCGCTGGGGTTTTGAATTTCATACCATCGCACGCCACCGCTTGTTCCAGAAACGATGGAATGGTTGACGACCAGAGACTCGTGGCTGCCGAGGTTGCGGTAGGCGAGGCGGAACATCAGGCGGTCGGCGAGAGAATCGAGCTGGTTGCCGCCACTGGGTTGCACGATGCAAGTGCCGCCGCCGCAAAGGGGCGAGAAAGCGCTGACGGGGATGTTGGTGGGTCCGGTATAGGTGGAGTTTGCCGGAGTGGTGAAGTCCACGTGGAATTTGTAGAGCTGGAGAGAATTCGTGCCAAAGTAGACCTGGTAGTTCGGCGATCCGGCGGGAGGCGCGGTGAGTCCATCCATGTCGGAGGGGAGCAATCCGCCTACGCTGGAGCCTTGCTGGAAGCAGACCTGCGTTGCCGCGGTCCCGGCCAGCATGGCGGTGCGGTTGTAGGCGCAGGAATCCGCGCCGATGAAAGCGTTGCTGCTGTTGAACATGTTGAAGGTCACGTAGTAGCCGTCGGGCCAAACGCCCATCTTCGGGTAGTCGTCGAAGTTCGAATACTGGAATGAGTAGCGGTTGTAGGTTCCGGTGGCGTCCGAGGTGGTGGAGACCGCCACGCATTGCAGGTAAGGGGTTGTCGACACGGAGAACTGGCTGATGACCCAACGGTTTGCCTGCTTATCGTAGAGAGCGATGCCGTCGCCATCGTCATTGGTCTGGCAGCCGCCGCCGAAGCCCGACCACAGCGTGTTGGTTGCAGTTGGTCCTGCAATCAGTGCGCCGGTGGACTTATTGAAGATGGCAAAGGACGAGTTCACCAATTGGAAATATTGGGTCGCGCCTACCGCGCCGTTCGTATCCGGGGGCGCGCTGTTCACGGTGAAGCCGTACTGCGCGTTGCCCAGGCCTTCGAAGTTGAGGCTGGTCGTGGGTGTCGCCGCGGCGACAGCTTGTTGTCGGACCAGATCCTGCACAAGCGGCGCCCCAGCCATTCCGGGAGGCAGAGGGATTCGGCGCACCGGCTCGGCTTCATGCTTGGCGGCCGCGGCCAAGCTCGCCTTTGGGGCGTTCTTGATCATCTCGCTGAGAGGGGCGGAGACGTCATGCTTGACGTTCCATCGTAGGATCGAATGAGGCTGGGTTTGCGCTTGTGCCGTGGATAGAACGCCTAGGAGCGTCGAGAGTGCCACGACGCTCCCCATCGAAAGACGTGTACGTACGAACATGTGAAATCTCCTGATCGCGACAGAAAATTTAGATTGCTGGAGCCCGAGCAGCGAAGTAGCGTGCGGAGCTAATGCGGACGAAGAAGAAACGGATATGGCGAAAGGGCAGAGTCGAAAAAAGCTTCGATTCGGCGTGTCAGGTTCGGCGGCTTTCGCTGGAATCTCAAGTGGAAGGGAGCTTAATTCATCTACAGAACACAGGCAAGTGTTATGTGCAGTTCGTTGTGGATATCCGACCGGGCGGTCGGATTGCGGTAACGAATGAGATGGTTACTGTTTCAGTGGAGACTTAGCTATTTATCGTCGGCGTCTTTTCCAGCGGGCTCTTTTCCCTCGGGGCTCGCCTTGGCGGCTTCGACTTTCACCTTCGTCTTGTCGGGCAGTCCATAGGCGCCGGAAAGAATGACTTTGTCGCCGGCTTTAATGCCGTCGATAATCTGGATGTCATCATCCTGCTTCACTCCGGTATGCACAGGCGTTTGATGAGCTCGCCCGTCTTCGCCGAGCAGCATGACCACGGTTGTGCCGTCAGGCCCGGGCTGCACGGCCGCAGCCGGGATGGCAAGGGTATCGGGGAGGGCCTTGCCGGAGAGAGTGAGTTGCACGCTGGTTCCAGGCTTCAACTCCTGCGTGGGATTCTTCGCCTGGACCCAAACTTCTACAGTCGTGCTGTTGGTGTCCAAGGCTGGGCTGACAACCGTGATCTTTCCTTCGACAGGCTTTTCCAGGCCGGGTACCGTAATGGTCGCCTTGCCGCCGGGGATGAGCAGCGCCGCTTCGCTTTGCGGGATGTGGGCTTTGGCGATGACCTGCGAAGTATCCATGACCGTGAGTAGGGGAGTGCCGGCCGCAGCCATTTCTCCTGGATAGAGTGGGCGGTCAGTAATCCAGCCGCTGATGGGGGTGCGGATTTGGGAGTAGCTCAACATGGCTTCGGCGCCGGCATATTTGCCCTTGGCGGATGTAAGCTGCCCTTCGGCGGCCTTTTTGCCTTGCTCGTTGCCGAATGCCATGAGGGAATCGTAGTGGCGCTTGGCTAGCTCCTCCTGGCTGCGAGCCTGCGTGACGGATACCGTGGCCTGGTCCAGATCCTTCCGCGGTAATGCTCCCTGATCGAATAGCTCCCGGCGGCTCTTGAAAAGTTTCTCTTCGGCATCGAGCATTTTCTGTGCAGCTTCCATATCGCCTTTGGACTTTTGCAGTTCCTCCGGAAGACCCGCCCCTGTGGTTGTCTGGTAGGTGGCCTGAGCTTGTTCGAGAGCCCCGCGATTGTCCGTGGCCGCTGCTGCTAAATCCTGGTTCTCGAGGACGGCCAGCAACTCTCCGGCATGTACGCGGCTGCCGCGCTTCACGAGGAACTTCTTCACCGGCGCGCTGATCTTCGGAGTGATGGCTGCCTGTTCGAGAGGAAACAAGATCGCTTCCGCGGAGACGGTATGTTGAAGCGTTGTCTGTTCTACCGATGCAACCTGCACCGAAACTTCGGGCTCAGGTTCCTTCTCCTGTTTCGAGCAAGCGGAGAGGAACAAGGTGAATGCAGCCGCGAGCGCCAGAGGGTATGCTTTGTATGTGCGAGTCATGGTCTACAGGGTTCCCGTCAGAGTTTGCAGATTTGCCATTGCCGCGCGATAGCGAGCTTGCCCGTCATCATAAGCGTTGCGGGAAAGAGCCAGTGTGTTCTGCGCATCCACCACTTCGAGGACCGTGGCCTCTCCCGCCTGGTAACGCAGTGTGGTCAGCCGCAGGCTGTCGGCCGCCAGTTCTGCAGATTGACGCAGAGACTCCTGTTCGTCGCGCGCCGCTCGCGCCTCGTTGTAAAACGTCTGCAGGTTGGCAAGCAGTTGACGCTGCGTTGAACTCAGCTCCACCCGGGCTTGCGTGCGATGCAGATTGGCCTGCTTCACCTTGCTCACGCCCGCGCCCCAACTGAAGATCGGAAATTGCAGCGTTGCGCTGGCGGAGTGGCCGAGATTGTCGATCCGGATGGGATTCCCCAGGCTGTCAAACCCAGGGCTTTTTGTCGCGAAGTGCGTGGCATCAATGCCATAGAAGTAATCCAGGCTGAGGCTGGGCAACACTGCGCCCCAAGCCGCGGTTACGTCACCCCTGGCCACATCGAGAGATGCCAGGGCCGCGCGCAGATCCGGGTTTTTGTGCCCCGCGGCGGTGCGGATTTCTTCCAGCGAAGCTAAAGGCTCGAGTGACTGCAGGTCATCCACAACAGAAAAATTCTGATTGAAATTCGGGAAGACCAATACTGCTAAATCCAAGCGCGTGCGATCCATGGCGAGCTGCGCTTCCTGCAGATCGCGCGACTGCTGATTGAACTGCAATTGCGCTTTGATCACGTCCGAGTGCGCGACCTCGCCGCCGTTTTCCAGCTTGCGGCTGATGATGAGGAACTGCTGGCCCTCGTCGGCCAGTTTCTGCGCGGTCGCATACTTCCGTTGGGCCACGACAAAGCCGTAGTAATTCTGCACCACGATCAGCACGAGCCCGCGCGCTGCGATTTCAGCGCGGGCCCTGGCCACCGCTTCCGCCGCTTGCGAGCGACGAAGTCCGCCGAGGCCTTCCAGAGAGAGAGCCTCATGCACGTTGCCCTGAGCGATATATTCGTGTACGCCATTGCTGGCAATGAACCGGGGGTCAGTGGGGAGAGATCCTGTTCGGGGCTGCGTGTAAATGGCTTGCGAGTTGAAATTGACGTTTGGCAGCACAGCGGCGCGGCTCTGTACCTTGTCTTCGTGCGCCGAGCGAAAGTCTGTGACTGCGGAACGGTACACGGCGCTGTTCGTGCGTGCCAGCTTCAGCGCGTCCTGGAACGTGAGCGTCGCGGGCGCCGTGCTATCGGACGGTGACGGGGAGGCGGCCGTGTCGACCTGAACCGGCAGGGGCGCGGCCGGAGTTTGCGGGGCCGGATTCGGGGAGACCTGCGCCATCGCCAGGGCGCAGGTCAATGCGATAGCGGCCACGATGCCTATGTTGCGAAAATTCGACTGCTCATTCATTGTCGCGTACCTCGGGTCGATCCCATCTAAGCGATCCTCCGCTTCAGGCGCCTGGAACGCAGTTCTCCTGCCGCTTGACGGTCGGGCGGATTCTCAACAACACTATCCCAGAGCGCTCGTGCCGCTCGGCGCCATCGGGTCCTGTCACTGGCTCGAATCTACAAGTGGAGGCTGAAGTTTAGCTGAATATGCCGCCTCAGCCAGCGTGCTATGCTTTTTGCGTCCGCCGAGCCGCCTTGGCTCGGCGTGTCTATTGGAGGTTTCCATGAAGCTGCTGCGTTATCTTGCCATTGTGGTGGGTATCCTGGTTGTCATACTGATTGCAATTCCTTTCTTCCTGAGCCCGAACCAGTTTCGCCCCACGATTGAGGAAAAACTGACTGCTGCGCTGGGGCGTCCGGTCACGGTGGGCAACATGGGCCTCTCTTTGTTTACAGGATCCCTGAGGGCGGACGACCTTTCTATCGCAGATGATCCCGCCTTCAGCAAGACTCCATTCCTGACGGCAAAATCCTTGAAGGTCGGCGTGGAAATGATGCCGCTGATTTTCTCCAAAGCGTTGCACGTTACCGGCGTCACGATTGACCAGCCGGAAGTATCGCTAGTGAAGAATGGTGACGGGAAGTGGAACTACTCGTCGCTGGCGACCGCCGATTCCAAGGCCGCCGCAAAACCTGCGAGTCCATCCGCCGCGCCGGACTTTTCCATCGCGAAACTTGAACTGAAAGATGGCCGCGTGACGGTCAGTTCGACGACCTCGCCGAAGAAGCACGTTTACGACGCGCTGCAACTGGAGGCGTTCGATGTCTCGGCAACTTCGTCAGTGCCGTTTTCCTTGACCGCCAAGCTCCCTGGTGGCGGAGGGCTGAAAGTGGAAGGCAAAGCGGGACCGGTGGACAACAAAGATGCGTCGCTAAGTCCTCTCGATGCCAAGATTTCCATTCAAGGAATGGATCTCGGAGGCACCGGGTTTATCGATTCCAGCGCCGGCCTGTCCGGTTCCATGGACCTGAATAGCACGATCGCGTCCAAAGACGGCGAGGCCCACGCCCAGGGCAAGGTCATTCTCCAGAAACTTCAAGTTCGCAAGGGCGGCGCTCCGTCGGGTGTGCCGGTCAGTGTGGATTTCGATTCCAACTACGACCTCCGCCGTAGCTCGGGCAAACTGAATGAAGGTACGGTGAAGGTTGGCAGCGCAGTCGCGCATCTCGCAGGCACTTATGATCTGCACGGAGAAACTCCGGCCTTGGACATGAAAGTGAATGCCGACAAGATGCCGGTGCAGGATTTGCAGGCGTTTCTACCGGCTCTTGGAGTGACGCTTCCCAAAGGCTCGTCTCTGCAACAGGGCAGCCTGACCACCAGCCTGAAGACCGAAGGACCGACGGACAAATTGGTGACGACCGGAACCGTGGGCCTCTACGACGCCAAGCTTGCCGGATTTGATCTGGGCTCGAAGATGGCAGTCCTGTCGACGCTCACGGGCAGCAAAACCAGCTCGGACACATCCATCCAAAAGTTGACGTCCAACGTGCGCATCGCGCCCGAGGGAATTCGGACGGACGCCATGGATCTGGTGATTCCGGCGCTGGGCGAGGTCACGGGCGCGGGCACCATGTCCGCGGACAACAATCTCGATTTCAAGATGGTGGCGGCGCTGAGTTCCGGTGGTGTCACGGGAGCACTGGGTGGACTCATGGGCGGCGGGGGAAGCAGCAAGGGAACGAAGCTGCCCTTCAAGATCCAAGGAACAGCGAGCGATCCCAAGTTCATTCCGGATTTAAACGGAGTGGCGACGGGAATGTTGGGTTCTCTGGCCGGAAACTTGACCAAAGGACGGAAGGGGAAGTCGGGGCTAACTGACGCCCTGGGTGGCTTGTTCGGAAAAAAGAACTAAAGATGGCTTGTGTGGCGCGGGCGCCCGCGAGGTCTTCAGGTTTTGGAGATCGTTCGCGGTTCGAGCCTTGAATTCCCCAAAGAATGTTCCAGAGCAGGACCACGCGGGCGAGGGCGCCCGCGCCACACAAACCTCCACTGACCACCTAGTGCTTGAAAGTCAAAGCTAGTCCCGTGGTGAAGAGCACATCATTGTTCTTGTTCCCCGGCTGCGCATTGCTCGTGTAACGATCGCTGAAGCCGAGCTGCCATCCCAGCCAGGTATTGAGCTTGGTGACAAAGGCCGCATCGAGTGCCGTGCGGTAGCCGCCGCCATTGTTAAGGTTCGGAAGATAGGTGAAGCGCTGCGTCAGCAGGGAAGCCGCGCCCAGCTTGTGGCTGAAATCGTCGCCAATTGCGGCACCCGCAAAACTCTGGGTTTTCGCGTCGACAAATGTAGGCGTCGAGTTGGGATTGAGAATGTAGGCCACATAGCTTTCCCGCGTGTAGTCTCCTCCGCCGAGGAAATCGAGGACGGTCTGCTTGTTCTTGATTGCGTGGAAGCCCAAACCGCCGCCGACGATCGAGCGCAGATCGAGATGCTGGAGATCGTCGGTCTGGAAATCACCTGTTCCGTAAACGAACAAGCGCGCGGCGATGTCGCGGTCGTAGCGCAGGCCGCCGACGATGGAATTAGCGATCGTGCGGGGATTCGCGCCCGGTAAGTCGTTGGTGGAATAGACCGAGTTCGCGTACAGAGTGATCTTGTCGTGGAGGGTCGGCCGTATGGCGTTGAAGGCCAGGTTGACATTCTTGGTTTCGCTGTTGCCACGAGCCAGGGCGAACCCAAGGTTGAGCCCGCCCTCCCAATTCCGCGTCAACGACGGATGGAGCGAGGCCTCGTACGCGGCCTGCTCGCTTTCTGAGCGGATAAGCCCAGCGGAAGCCTTCGGCACATGCACAACACCTTGCGCCGTGGCGACCACCAGGTCGGAATCCTGAGTGGTCACCGTGCCCGAGACCAGTTTCTTATCCGGTGTGGCAACAAACAGCTTTTTGTCGGAAGTGAGGTCTTGAATGGCCGCCCACTTAATGCTCACGTCACCCGCGTAATCGGTCTTGAAGACCAGCGTTTTGCCGTCGGACTTCACCACAGTTCCGGTGATCTTGTCCCCGTTTTTCAATGTGACTTGCTCAGCGCTGGCCCCTACCGCGACCAACACCAGTGTGCAGAACAACAGCCCCAAGCTTTTCATGTGATTGACTTCCAAGAGTTGAGAGTTTTATTGCAGCAGTAGCCGTAGGAATCCATGGAAACGGGAGGAGCGCGGATGGCGCACAACTCCCAAAGGGTAGATTCTCGGTACTGCAAGTTTACATCCGATGCGTCGGGCGCAGGGCGAGGATGCTCGTCTCAATTTGCGATGCGGCTGCTTGTTGTTCGCTCGGGCCTGCTCCGATTTTGGGAACACGAAGGTATCGAGCCCACGCTTTCCTGCCGCCTGCCGGACCCCTCCCGCTACAGTAAAGAAAGTCCACGCCGATGGAACGGGAGTAGAGGTCGCCTCTGTGCCGAATACCGCCGTAGCTCTCGCGCAGGATCCGCAAAACCTGCGCTTTGTCCCCCGCCAGCCGATCTTCGACCGCCAGAAACGTCTTTTTGGCTATGAGCTACTATTTCGCGACAGCTGGGAAAACAGTTTTGGCAAAGGCCGGGACGCGGATGTGGCTTGCCGCAGCACGCTGGACAGTTCTCTCCTCATGGGTCTGGACCTGCTCTGCGACCATGGGGTCGGCTTCTTCAACTGCACGCGCGAAACTTTGATGAACGATTACATGACGCTACTCCCGAAGGAGCGTGTCGTTCTGGAGATCCTGGAGACCATCACACCCGACCAGGAAGTGATGGATGCCTGCATCCGGCTCAAGGCCGCGGGCTACCGGTTGGCCCTCGACGATTTTCTCGCCAACGACCCGCGCCGCGTCATGGTCCCGCTGGCCGATATGTTGAAAGTGGATTGGATCGCCACGACGCCGGAACAATGCCGCCATCTAATCGCGGAATATACCCGACCGGATCTGATGTTCCTGGCGGAGAAAATTGAGACACCCGAAGATCTGAAGGTTGCGATGGATCTAGGCTTCCACTATTTCCAGGGATATTTCTTTCAGAAGCCGGTCATCCTGCATACTCGCGAAATTTCGCCCATGCAGATTCACGCCCTGTCTCTGCTGCGGGAAGTTTCCAAGACCGTCTTCGACATGCACGAAGTGGAGAAGCAGATCAAAGCGGATGCCTCGCTCGTGTATCGCTTGTTGCGCTATCTGAACTCCTCGGCATTCTTCTTCAATGCGGAAATTCGCTCCGTGCGCCATGCGCTCATGGTGCTCGGGGAGAAGCAGATTCGCAAATGGGTGGCGCTCGTCGTCACGCTGCATGCCGGAGCCGCGGCCTCCAGCGAACTGATTCGTACCGCCCTAACGCGCGCGCGCTTTTGCGAGAGCCTGGCGCCTCACGTTGTCGGCGGCAGCGAAGACCTCTTCTTCCTGGGGCTCATGTCACTGCTCGACGTAATCCTGGAAGTCCCTCTACCGGAGATCCTGGAGCGGGTTCCGATCTCGCAGGAAATCAAGGCGGCGCTTCTTGGGGAACCGAGTCCACTCGCCGCTCCGTTTGAGCTTGCGCTGGCGCAAGAAACAGGGAACTGGCAGAGGATGCACGACCTGACGCAGCAGTTGCGTCTCGATGAAGCCGAGGTTTCCGCCTCCTACTGGAGGGCTGTTGCCTGGGCCAAAGACGCCTGCCAAGCTGATTCGAGCCGTTCTTTGACCTTTGCGGAAGCCGTTCGGCAGCCGTTCAAGCTGCAAAAGTTTTACACAAGTTTTCGTCCCATGTGACTCAAGGCACTTGCGCGAAATCCTCGCTTATGAGTAACATCAAACTGTTCCCGATGGCCACGCTCCCGTGCTGGCCCTTTCGCGCACAAGCTGCAAGCGCTTTGGACTAGGTCGATTTGACTGGGTCGCTTTGAACAAAACATCTTTGGATACGACAAGCGGCTAGGCAAACTAGAACTGGCTTTTCAGCCACATCGCAAGCTTATTCCGGCAGTGCAGCCTTGGCTGCCTGGCCCATGGTTTGACCAAGAAACGGTTTGGCCGAGCAACGATGTGGCAGGGTACGAGACAATCCAGCGGGCCCGCAAAACGGCTCGCCACTTACAACAATTGAGTAAACCGAGAAATCTATGAATCCGAGCAACCACTCTTCCGGTACGCCCGGCAAGGGCCGGCGCCGTCGCGGCCGCCGCGCAGCAGCCAGCCAGCAACCCGGCCAGAATCAGGGCCCGACGCAACAGGGACGCAACCAGGGTCAGGCGCGCCAGCATCAGCAACGTCACGACCGCCACGAGCGACAGAACAATCCCGGAGGCATTTACACCGCGCCCATGGATCACAGCTATCGCGCCGTTCTGCAAAACGGAAACGGCAACGGTTCCGGCCGTTCCGGTTTTACCGGAGCCTATCCGATCGGCACACCCGATCCCGTTCCCGGCGCCATCGAGCACTCGAATCCCCGAATCTTCGCGTTTGTCGAGGACTTATTTTTCCTCGCGAAAATTCAGGAGACCGCCCGCAAGATGAACGTCAAGGTGGAGTTCGTCAAAACCGAGAAAGAGCTGCTGGACCGCATCAAGGAAAACGGCGAGGAAAAACCGTCGCTCATCATCTTCGATCTAAACAACGCCAACGCCAAACCCCTGACCATCATTCCCCGCCTGAAGGCCAAGCTGAAAAAGGGAACCAGTTTCCTCGGATTTCTCTCCCACATCCAGGGCGAGTTGAAGATGAAAGCCCAGGAAGCGGGCTGCGATATGGTCGTCCCGCGCTCCGCCTTCTCCCAGAATCTGCCTCAGATCCTCCGCCGCCACGGTTCCAACGACGAAGAAAGCACCCACGTCGTTCAGTAGAACGTCGCAGTAGAATCCCGCAGTCTCGCGTGGGGACGGCCGCCCTCGGCCGTTCGCCAAATCCGCACTTGCGTTCCTCCCTGAAAACTGCAGGCAGGTCTACCCCGGCGGCCACGCCAAATCCCGTCCGCCCACAAGGTGTAGATGGATATGAAACACCGACTGCCCGGACTTCGGCCCCACATTCAATACCGTCCGGTAACCATCCTCAATTCCGCGTTCACGCCCAATTTGCGCTGCCACCAGATTCAGCCGCCCGATTAGCTCGGCGTCCTCAGGCACCGCTTCTTTCAATCCCCGAATATGCTTCTTCGGAATGACCAGCACATGGGTCGGTGCCTTTGGCTGGATATCTTCAAACGCCAAGGTATGCTCGTCTTCGTAAACCTTCTTCGCCGGAATCTCACCGCTTACGATTCTGCAGAATAAACAATTGGTCATGGACGCTCTTTCGTATTCGTCGCCAACATAGCATTGGCGCATGGGAAGTGCAAAGTTCGCGATCGCTGGTAAACTTCTCCCAGCCGCCATGCCTGATATCACCCGCATTTTCCAAGCCTTTGTCGCGCCTGCGATCTTTGTTTCCGCTACCGCGCTGCTCATTCTTTCCATCAATGTGCGCCTCATGGGGATCGTTAGGGCGGGTGGCCGAGCCCTTGCTGTTGATCTTTGCCGACGCCATCCGGACAGGGGAGTCGGAATCTTCACAGAATGGAACAAGTGGGGTTGCCTCGGCGGTATCGCATCCCGCCCCTAGATTTTGCCTCTAAGTCCTTTTAACCCAAAGATTTGGCTGCCTGCTCCGCCTATCTCATTGATTCTAAAAGATCGGGGGAGGGCGGAGGGGGTATGCGCCACTCTTGAGTTTTCCACGACGTTCGTCTTCCCACCGCGTTGAGATCACAATCCAAGTCCCGCACCAGCTTTTGATCTGGATGCCCGCCCAGTGATACGATCTTTCCGTCCATGAAAACGTTAACACGTCGCCAATTTGGAAGAAATTTGGCCGGTGTGTCGGCTGCCGCTTTTGCCGCCACCTCGGTCCCCGGCCTAGCCTTTGCCCAATCGCCCTCAACCCTGCGCTTCCCGGACAACTTTCTGTGGGGTTGCGCCACCGCCTCTTACCAAGTCGAGGGTGCCGTCAACGAAGACGGGCGCGGCCAGACCAATTGGGACGTTTTCTCGCACACCCCCGGCAAAACCTTTCAGGGCGACACCGGCGACGTGGCCGACGATTCCTATCACCTTTACAAGGAAGACATCGCGCTCCTGAAGAATCTCGGCGTCAAGGGTCACCGCATGTCCATCGCCTGGTCGAGAATCTTCCCCAATGGAACAGGCCTGCCCAACGACAAAGGTCTGGATTACTACAACCGGGTTGTCGATGAGCTGCTCAGGAACGGGATCGCGCCCTACGTCACCCTGTTTCACTGGGATCTGCCCCAGGCTCTCGCCGGAGGTTGGCAGTCGCGCGATACGTCGAAAGCGTTCGCCGATTATGCCGGGTACGTCTCGAAGCGCCTGTCGGATCGCGTGCAGCACTTTTTCACGACCAACGAATTCGTCTGCTTCACCGACCTCAGCTACAGGACCGGCCAGTTTGCGCCGGGGCTCAAGTTGCCGCCCGCGCAGGTGAATCAGGTCCGGCACCACGGAATTCTGGCGCACGGCCTTGCCGTGCAGGCGATTCGCGCCAATGCCAAACCTGGAACGCAGATCGGCCTGGCCGAAAATACAAACGTGTATGTGCCCGCCATTGAAACCGCCGAGCACATCGAAGCCGCCCGCAAAGCCAGCCGCGAGGAAAATGCCCCGTTCCTGACCGCCGTCATGGAAGGCAAATACACCGACGGCTATCTAGCGCGCGAGGGCACCAACGCTCCCAAAGTCGAGCCCGGCGATATGAAGGCGATCGGAAGCCCCCTCGACTTCGTCGGCCTCAACGTCTACACACCCGACTACGTTCGCGCCGACGCTTCCCCGCTCGGCTACGAAGTCTTGCCACGCCAGACGTCCTATCCACACATGGCTTCAGGATGGCTCTACATTGGCCCCGAGGTGATTTACTGGGCAGTCCGCAATGTGAGCGATATCTGGAAACCCAAGGCCCTCTACATCACCGAAAATGGTTGTTCCGCGGATGATGTGATTGCAGCGGACGGGCACGTCGAAGATACGGATCGCGTGATGTATCTCAGAAATCACCTGACCCACCTGCATCGGGCCGCGTCGGAAGGCTATCCCATCAAGGGTTATTTTCTGTGGAGTCTGCTCGACAACTACGAATGGGCCGATGGCTACAGCAAACGCTTCGGCATCCACTACGTCGATTTCAAGACGCAGAAGCGGACGCCGAAGCTAAGCGCGGAGTGGTACAAGGAAGTGATTGCGCGCAACGCCGTCGAGTAGGTTTGGCGTCCCGGGTTTCGTTAGTCCAGTCGCACGAGGAAGACCGTGCCCTCATCCGGCTGTGTCTCTCTCGCGAGGGTCTCGGCCCGGTTGCGGTCGTCCTGATCGACGCGAACGCGGACCCACCATACCCCGACCGGACTGAGGAACTTCACGACCTTGGCTTCCCGGTAACGGCGCTTGAGATGCTCTTGCAGGGCGGAAGCGGACTCCTCCTCTTGCAAGGACCCGATCTGCACGCACCAGCGACCGCCGGTTTCGAGGGGCGAAGGCGTTTTCATGACCTCCAGCTTCACCTGCGCCACCCCTGCGCGCCAGAGGCCGATCTTCTTTGCCGCCGCCATGGAGAGGTCGAGGATGCGGCCAGGGACAAAGGGACCGCGATCGTTGATGCGCACGAGCGCTGCGTCGCCGGTTTTTAGATTGGTCACGCGCGCGATTGTTCCCAGTGGGAGCGTAAGGCTCGCCGCCGTCATCGCGTTCATGTCAAAGACTTCGCCATTCGAAGCTTTGTGGTTGTGATAGGGAGGGCCGTACCAGCTTGCAAGTCCGGTCGTTGTCAAAAGTGGAACAGCCTCGGGCGCGAGACCGAAGTCCTCGGATTGCGCGACGTCTTCGTCGGCAATCTTTCCAGCCGGTTTCCTGGCCGGGGCCTTCGAAGGTGGAGCTGGAGGGGGAGCCGGCATGCGACCGGCGGACGCGCCGCTCGTCGGCTGGCTATCGGGAGACGGGTTCGGGGGCGGCGGAACGTCGGCGCGTGCCGGTTTCTTTCCGCATCCTGAAAGCAGAGTCAGGAGCGCCAGGACTCCGAGTGCCAGCCACAATCGAGCGGCAGGCTGGAACGTTCTCAACCTTGCCGGTGCTGCTCGATGTAGGTCGCGAGATCGTTCAACTTCTCGGAAGCGATGCGCAGCGCCTTGGTCGATTGGGTGCGGATGGCGGGGACCACTTCGTTGTTCAGATACGCAATCAACTCCTGTGCGTCCTTCTCGATTTTCTCCGTTGCTTCGCCGATTTTCTCGTTCAGGTGTGGCGCGGCTTCGTGGATTCGCTCCTCCACGTTGCGAAACGCTTCCTCGACCTTGCGGCTGAATTCCTGCATGGGTTGACCTCGCGAAGAACTGAAGATAGTTTACAACGCAGAGGGGCAACAGCGGACGCATCGGCTTTCCTTGAGTTCAATCTTAGAGAGAGTTAGACGCGTGCGGGTCGAAGATGGTGGTCAGGTTCTTGGATGGTTAACAGCCGGCAGTACATTTGCCGGGGCTGGCGCCGATCTCTAGAATGTCGAGCAGTGCGGGCACGAAGCCAAATAGCTAAGAAAGCAAAGCGAAACCCGGTTGGGAAGGTTTCGGGGAGCGAGGGACCGTTCGCAGAATCGAAGGCACGAAGCGTGTTTCGGCGGCAGTTGCTGGTGTGGTACGACGCGCACCGGCGCGATTTGCCGTGGCGCGAGGATCGCGACCCTTATCGCGTCTGGCTCTCCGAAATCATGCTCCAGCAGACGCGGGTGGCGGCGGTTCTGGGAAAATACACGGAATTTCTGCAACTATTTCCTACAGTAGAACAGTTGGCGGCGGCACCGCAGTCGTCCGTACTAGCGGCCTGGAGTGGCCTAGGATATTACCGGCGGGCGAGAGCATTGCAGGATGCCGCGCGCAAAATTGTAGGGGAGTTCGGGGGCAGGTACCCAGAGACGGCTGAGGAGTGGATACAACTGCCCGGCATCGGACGGTATACGTCGGCGGCGATTGCCAGCATTGCGTTCAACGAGAAGGAGGCGGTTGTCGACGGAAATGTAGAACGCGTTGTCGAGCGTTTGGTTGGGCGGCGTCTGGTTTCCACGGAAGTGTGGCAACTGGCGGAGGAACTTTTAAGTTCGCGGCGTCCCGGGGACTTTAACCAGGCGATGATGGAGTTGGGCGCGACGGTGTGTGTCCCGGGTGAACCGAAGTGTTCGCTTTGCCCGGTTGCCAGAAGCTGCGCGACTCGAGGGGGTTTGCCGCAGGCGGAAAAGATGAAGAGGACAATTCATGCGACTGTGTTTTATGCTCTGGACTGCCAGGATGGCAAGATCAGGCTAAGACGGAGGCTGAAGACTGCGACAGTCATGCCCTTGATGTGGGAGTTGCCGGAAGTTGTGTCCAACGGTTCAGAGCCGGAAGTGTGGATGCGTTTGAAGCACTCGATCATGAATACGAATTATGATGTGCGGGTGGTGCGCGGCGGCAGTAAAGTTGGCAAGAGATTCGCCGCGAAGGATTTGACGGATATTCCGTTGACAGGCTTGGCCCGGAAAATTCTGCGGGCCGCAGAGATTCTTTAAGAAACCAGGAGCAAGACCGCGCAGGCGAGGTCGCCTGCGCCTACAAAGACTGGACGACTATGTTTCGATGGTTGCGGTGGGGAGGATCCCCATCGAGCAGAGGGCGCGTGGAAACTTTGCAGGTCGGAGTGAAGGCCCCGTCATTTACGCTTCCTGCGACAGATGGGAAAAGTTTTTCGTTAAAAGAGGGGCTGGCGGGCGGGCCTGTGACGCTGGTGTTCTTCAAGAAGTCGTGCCCCGTGTGCCAGTACGCTTTTCCCTTGTACGAGCGCTTATTTCGAGCCTACGGAAATCGAGGGGCGACTCTAGTCGGAGTTTCGCAGAATTCCAGGAAGGATACGGAAGCGTTTGCGAAGAGCTTCGGCGGGACGTTCCCAATTCTGCTGGATGACACGAGTAACTATCCGGTATCGAATGCCTACGGGCTCACCAACGTTCCCACTGTGTTCTGGATTGGGACCAACGGTAAGATTGAAGTTTCTTCGGTGGGCTGGAGCAGAAAAGATTACGAGGCGATCGGCGCGAGAATGGCGGAAGCGCAAAAGATCCCGCCCGCGCTGTTGATTCAGCAGCAGGAGAAGATCGACGATTTTCGTTTTGGTTGAGGGTCGAAGAATTGATCCGCGGTCGCGGATTCGAACGAGTCTAAGGGGACCTTGGAGAGTGCGATGCGGAAGATGTTGCTCGTGGCAGTAAGCGTTGGGTTGGTGGGAGTGCTTTTGGTGGGGGTTGGATTCGCTGTGCCGGCCACTAAAGTACGGTCCCTGCAGCTTCCCCCGGCAGCTTTTGAGGAAATGAAGGGGATTGATCCGGAGCGTATTCGAGCGCACGTGCGTTTTCTGTCGCACGATCTACTCGAGGGGCGGGGGACGGGGCAGCGCGGCGGCGACATTGCGGCAGAATACATCGCCACGCAGTTTGCCCTCTACGGCCTGAAACCCGCCGGTGACAACGGGACTTATTTGCAGAAAGTTCCGATGGTCGGTTTGGAAACACAGCCTGCGACCACGTTCTCCCTTGTTCCAGATTCCGGCGATGTCATGAGCCTGAAGCGTTTCGACGACTACGTGGCTACGGATAACTCGCAGAATGCCGAATCGGTCGTGGACTCACCGATCGTCTACGTCGGTTACGGAATTACAGCGCCGGAATATCAATGGGACGATTACAAGGGCACCGACGTGAAGGGCAAGGTCCTGCTCATGCTGGTGAACGAGCCGCCGTCCGATGACGTGAAATTCTTCAAGGGCAAGGCGCTCACCTACTACGGACGGTGGACGTATAAGTATGAAGAAGCGGCTCGGCACGGAGCGGTGGGCGTGATCCTGATTCACAAAACCGACATGGCCAGTTACCCCTGGGATGTGGTGCGGAATTCCTGGTCGGGCGAGCAGTCGCACCTGCGGGCGGATGGAAATGCGCAACTCAAAGTCGCGTCCTGGATCACGGTGGACGTAGCGGGCAGGCTGGCGAAGGCCGCGGGTATGGACGTAAGTAAGATGATCGGGGACGCGCAGTCGCGCGACTTTCATCCTGTGCTGCTCCCGGTAAGGCTGAAGGCACACATGGTCACAAAGGTCCGCCAGTTTGAATCCAATAACGTCGTAGCGAAACTGGCCGGATCGGATTCGAAACGCGCTGGCGACGCGGTGCTTTATACCGCACACTATGATCACCTCGGAATGCGTGCCGACGAGCCGGGAGACAACATCTACAACGGCGCCAACGACAATGCCACAGGATGCGGAATTCTTCTGGAACTGGCGCGGGCTTTTGCCGCGGGAGTACCGCCGCCACGCTCGATCCTGTTCGCCTCCGTGACCGCCGAGGAACAAGGGCTGCGCGGGTCGGAGTATCTGGGTTTGCATCCGCCGGTTCCGGCGAGCCACATCACCCTGGACCTCAATTTTGATGATATCCCGCCGCTGGGCGAACCGGAGGAAACCGAGATTTCAGGATCGGAACGGACGGACTTTTATCCGGTCGCGGAATCGACCGCCAAAGACTTCCGGCTCGCCATCCAGCCCGATTCCCGTCCCGAGGCCGGGCACTATTACCGTTCCGATCACTTTAGTCTGGCGCGCGTAGGCATTCCGTCGTTTTCCATCAGCGCCGGAATGAAGTATAAGGACCACCCGGCGGAGTGGGGCATGCAGCAGGCGGAGGAATACACGACGAAGCACTATCACCAGCCGAGCGACGAATATCGTCCTGAGATGGATTTCCGCAGTGACGCCGTCATGGCGCGGTTCGGATTGGCGCTGGGCTGGAAAGCGGCGATGCTGCCGGAGTTGATCCAATGGCAGCCCGGGGATGAATTTGAGGCGGCGCGGAAGGGGTTGGAGAAGGCGGGAATGCAGTAGCATCGGGTCAGACGCCTTCGGAGTCTTTAGACCAGACGAGAGCTCTCGCGCTACACAAGCCGCACTCTGCTAAACAATGCGTGGCGGGTAACGGTGGTAACGTTCCTGAGCGTTTGGGTTGATGCTAGCCTCTGTTTGGAGAGTTCCGTCCAGCCCAATGCCCCGTATTCCTGTATTCAAGCTGCGTAATCGAGGACCCGTGAGTCCGCCGCCGAAGCTGGCTGGCTACGTGCCCACGCTGCCTTTGACGGGAATTCCGCCGGGCGTCGACAATCTCCGCAGCGATGTTTGCCTGAGTCCGAAATTTTGCGAGCAGATGCGGACGCATCTAGGGCGGCTCATTGTCCGCTACGGCGGGGTGGAGACCGTGCTCGATGAGCACAATCCCACTCCGGCGGCGGAAAAGCAAACGCGAGAAATCTTTGTGCGGCCAGTGACGTCGGCGCCGCCGCCGAATCCTGCTGCGCGAGCGAATGGAACTTCGTCCCTGCGGCAGGAGCCCACCGAGATCAAGCGACTGCTCGCCGATATTCATCTTTCCACTCTGCAGGCCGCGAAGGAAAAGGGGAATATCGCCGTCGATCTACTGGGTCGGGTGGCGATCGTCAAATTCCTGCGCGCGGAAGTTCTTGCGCAATTTGCGGAAATAGTGGAGCGCTGCCGCATCCGGCAGAAGGCTTGCGAAGGAGTGCGGGAACAGCGCGCCCTGGAGATTCGCGAGAAGGTAGCGGCGTTCCAGGTAGGGAAGAAGAATGTGCTGCGCAAGACGATGCAGGAAGTGCTCTACTGCCTGCGCGAGATTGAGAAAGAGACGCTGGGACGCACCCGGCGGTCGATGTTCGGAGATGCGGAATTGCCGGGTTACGAATTGTTGTTGAATCCGCTTCTATTCACCGAAGACGGTCGCGACGATACGACGAACGCCGAACAATATGTGCTGTGGGGGAATTTTCTTAAGGATACCGACCGCTTTGCCGCGTTGCGGGAAGTTGCGGCGCGCTTTTTACGTTCGCTCGGCGCCGCGTTCGCAGAGGCCAGAGAAGACGACGTCGCCTCCTGGCTGAGCGTTCCGGAGAACGCGCACCTGCTGGTTGGCAGCGGCACGCCGGGGGAAACGCCGGAAGCGCTTGCCGAAACGGCGCGGCTGCAAGCCTGGGTAAATCTCCTCCACGGGGAGAGATTATTGCCGCTGATGCTGGCCGCCTATGAGACTGTCCCACTGCTGGCCGAGTATGGTGGCCGGGTCAATCCTCAACAATTGAAGAATGCCCTCATTTCATCCGAGGAACTTGAGCGCGTTGAGAAGTTGGTGCAGGACTTGGGACGCTCGGCGGACGTGAGCCTGCACGCTGCCGTGGACCGCATCGCGGGATGCAGCAGCGGCGACCGGGACCGCATGGGAGCCCGTTTTCTCTTTGATCTGATGCGGTATCACCGGGATCTGCAGCGCCTGGAAGCATTGAATGCGGCGGCGGACTCTGTCAACGTGATCCAGAACGAGCGCATGCGCGAGTTGTCGTCGGTGAACGGATTGTTGCATGAGTTCCTGCTGCGGGAAGAGACCTCGAAGACAACGGAAAGTCTGTCCCGGCATGTAATTTTGAAGGCGGACGTGCGCGATTCGACCGAACTCACGCGATCGCTGATTCAGTTGGGGTTAAATCCGGCGTCGTATTTCAGTCTGAATTTCTATGACCCTGTGAATCTGCTGCTGGCAAGGTATAAGGCCAACAAGGTCTTCCTGGAAGGCGATGCCATTATTCTCTCCGTGGTGGAAACCGAGAGCGATGCTGGTTTCCTGGTGAGCCGCGCCTGCGCACTCGGGCGCGACATGATTGAGATCGTTCGCGGCTACAACCAGCGGCTCCAGCAGTCAGGTCTGCCGACCATCGAGTTGGGGATCGGCATCTGCTATCAGGATTCGGCGCCACTGTTTTTGCTTGACGGCGACCGGCCCATCATGATTTCCGATGCTCTGAACGAAAGCGACCGCCTCTCGTCGTGCAGCAAGATCGCACGCCGGGCGCTGAAAGGGCAGGCGGCGGGCTTCAACGTCTATGCGTTTCAGACCGTGGACGATGCGCCCTCGGGAGACACATTTGTCGAGTTGCTGTCACAGTTCAATATTGATGGCATTCGGTTGAGCGAGGCGGCTTTCCGAAAACTTCAACAGGAAATTTCTCTCGAACAATGCTCCCTGGAGTTGCCGAAGCTGTGGGATGGAGAGTCTGCACGACTATTCCGCGGCCTTGTGCCAGTGGATAGGGAAGTGTTTCGCACGATTCTGATTCGCGAAGGGCATGTGGCGCTGGCGGACCCGCGCGAGTATACAGTTCATGGCTGGACGCAGCAGAAGTATTACGAGGTGTGCACGAATGCCGCACTGTATGCCTGTCTGGCGGGCGAAAAGCAGGCCGGGGCTAAGGGGTAACTGGGGCAAACCGGCGCGGGCGGAAGGGAATCGCCACCACGGCTTCGAGTGCCACCGGAATGCCATCTTTGATAGCGGGTTCGAAGCGGCAACGAGCTAGGGCCTCCCGGGCATACTTGTCGAGCCGGTCGTCGGCGCCATCGAGAACGCGAATATCCCGCACGCTGCCGTCGCTGTGGATGATGGCGTAAAGCGTTACCGTGCCCTGCACATTGTCGCGCTGGAGTTCGGATGGGTAGGCAGGGTCGGCTTTGACGGTAAGAAGCGGCGAAAAGAGCTGGCCTTCGGTCGGGGCGTCCTTGAGTTCCGCAAAGCGAACAACCCAACTTCCTCCGGCGGAATTCAGGTTCGGCATGTTGAGCGTCATCTGGTAGAAGCGCCGCGGGCCGAAGACTTTTCGTTCGGTGTCGCTGGGCGCGCGTTCGGAGAGCGTGGCGGGTTTCCGGTTCGTGGTGTCGACGCGCGGCGGCGGGATGGAAGCGATGGGATGACGATCGATGGTGATGCTGGCCATCGTCCCCGCGCCGGATTCGGCGCCGGAATGTTCGGTGGACGATGGCGACGCGCCGGGTTCCCCGATGCGAATTCCGGGGGGCAAGCCGGGAACGGTGGCCGAGCCTCCTGTGCTGGCGGAATTTCCCTTGCCTGATTCCGTAATCGCAGGACGGCCCGAGCCAACGGTATTGCCCCCGGGCGAAGCAGAGAATTCTCCGCGCCGGTTGCCGGCCGGCGGCTGCAAGGGCTGGTCCGGCGCGGCGGGATTCACGCTTAGGGCGATCATCCGGCCCGACCCGTTCGTTCCGCTCGAAGAAATGAAAGGAGGTGGCGGGACGGCTCCAGCCGAAAGAGCCTGGCCTGCCTGCTGCCCGGCCATTTGACTCGCGGACCGCTCTCCCACGGGGAGTTGCGGTGCGGGGGCGACGGCCTCCGCGGGCCCGATGTTCATGGCGCCGAGGCGACTCGTTGTGGATTCCACTTGAGGAGCCGGAGGGACCACGGCTGTGGCCAATGACGGCTGATCGCGCAGAGCATTCTGGATTTCGGGCGTCGGGGCGACAGCCGCGACTTGCGGGAGTGTCGGGCCATCGTGATGAGCCGGGTCAACCTGCGGAGCGGGCGCGATGGCAGAGATCGGGGGCGCAACGATACTGCGCTCCGAAGCCAAAACGGGTACGGATGGCGCGGGCGCCAGCGGGAGAGCGGTCGAGTTCCAGGCGACGATATTCGGAAGGCGAACCTCGCGCCGGAGGACGATATCGGGAGGTGTGACGATCGTCTGGGCGCGGTTATCAGGTTCGCGGGGAACGGAAAGAATGGCTTGGTGAGCGTAAGCGGGGTCGCCAGTCTGCGCCACATGGGGCGCAGCGCTTCCCGTATCGAGCTTCGGTAGATCATTCTTCGGGGACACGGGATAGACGATGAGGCGAGTTTCTTTCCAGGAAACTTGCTGGGTAATGTGCCGGGGCTGAAATTGTGCCCACGACAGCAAGGCCACGAGAGCCGCAGCGTGGTAGACCAGCGACTCGACAAACGTGACCCACGGGATTCGCGGAGCGATGAAGACATCCCGCCAAAAGGTGTCGTCGCCCTTGGGCATCGGTTTCGGCCGCAGGAGATAGCCGAGATCGCCCAAGACCTCGCGACGCCGAGGCCGGTGCGTCAGCAGCAGCCGCAGTTCCCGGGTGCCGTCCGTGGGCTCCGACGCGGGGTCTTCCGTGAGCAGCGACAAAAAGTCCTCACCGGGTATATAGGCCATAGCATCCAACGAGGGGCGGGGAACTACCTAGCTTCAATTATAAAGGTCCTTGCCTTCAGGTATCCTTCCTCTTGAACACTCGGCAGTGCCTTATTACAGGTCCTATGCATCGTGGAACCGAACCGGGGTAGCTAGGAGTGGGGCGTGGGCTGCGGAACCTGCGAACATTTGGATTGAAAACAAAGGGGAAACAGTGCGGGCCTTAGGCATCATCTTACTTTTTACTTCGCTGGCGTTGGGTCAGAATGGCTCGTCTGCAACCACAGTTAGTGCGCCCGCCGAGGACGATTACTCGGGTATGTACACGTTCCTGCGCGAGGGCGAATTCGTCCAGATCACCGTCGAAGACGCAGGGCACGTGACTGGTTTCGTGTCGCGGTACGGCGACGGCGACAGCGACCAGGGAACGTTTCTCGATCAGTTCTTCAAACAAGCCAAGTTGGAGGGACACAACTTGACCTTCACGACGGAAACGGTCCACGGCACATGGTTTGAGTTCAAAGGCAAATTGGATCGCGGGCCGGCGAAGACGCGCGCGCAAGAAGGCCTCTACGTTATCAAGGGAACTCTCACAGAGAACGTGACCGACGCGGCGAAGAACGTGTCCGCCAAAGCGCGTGAAGTACAGTTCAAGCTCTTTCCGGAAGATGCTGGTGCGAAGGACGGAGCCGTGCCGCCCGTGAGACGCAAGTAGTTTCCCGGAGCTTAGGCCGCGGCCGTCTTGGATCGCGTAGTGGGCTGTTCCGGAGGGGCTTGAGGAGCGCGACCATCGGTCAGCAGGGGGTGACGTTCCTGCACTTCTGCCCTTCCGGCGCGCCACACCAATGTAAGCGTGATGCAACAATTGGAACACAGCCAGAAATGTTCGACCCGTCGCGGCCAAGCGCACGACCGGTCGTCCGTACCAAACACCGGAACGTTAAAAATGCGTCCCTGCTTGAGATAGCGAAAATGGGCCCCGCAGATTGGGTTCGCACACTTAGCGAGCATCGGAGACTCCTGAACGAGCGCGCGAGAAAACTTTCCTTACTGTATCACTCAAGTGGAGGTGAATGCAGTGACTATGATCACAGCTTTGTTGAGTTTGGAAGGCTGAGTCGGAAACCGAACGCGAACTAATTTCCAGCGCGGAGTGGGGATACGAAAAAGCGGCGCAATCCGCTTTCCTTGGCGGGCGTCGGACCCTTGGTGGGGCCGTCACCGAGAACCTCGACGCTGCGGGCGAGTTCAGCGGCGAGGCCGCGAATCGCCTTGGAAACTTCCAGCCCTTCCTGCAAAACTACCGGCGTGCCTTTTTCGATGGCCGGCGCGACGGCTGTGTGCTGGTTCGGTACCTTCCAGAAAATCTTGCTGGCGGTAGCCTTCTCCATGTCTTCATCGGAGAAGCCTGGAATCTTCTTGTAGCGATTCAGGACCAGGGAGATCTTTTCATTGGGAGCGCCATCGGTCAGGAACGGGCGCACCTGTTTCGCGCTCCAGAAACAGACCAGATCCGGCTGAGCGACCAGCAAGACGCGGTTCGACAGGTCCGTGATCAAGCGCACGGCCATGTCCAGTCTGCTCGAACAATCCACCACGACGTGCCGGTAGTTCGAAACCAGAATATCGAACAGCCGCGCCAGTTCCGCCGGAGTGGGAGCTTCCAGCATGGGCTGTTGCGGGCCCGCCAGGAGGTGCAGTCCAGCCGCGCACGGCGTCATCAGATTTTCCAGCATGGACGAATCCAGCCGGTGCATATTTTGCAAAGCGTCGCTCAGGCCGAAATTCGGGCGAACATTCAGGTGCAGTTGGGCGTTGCCGAGCGGAGCGAAATCGACAAGAGCTACCGAGCCCTGTGCCTGTTGCAGAAGTGTTGCCGTATTCACGGCCAGTGTAGTAGCGCCCGACCCCGCCTTCGCGTTAATGAAAGTAGAAACGCGCGCGCTCGCGGAGGTCCGCTGCAATTTCTGGCGTCGTGTGCTGTGCCGCGTGAAGGCTTCGAGCAGACCGCTCGTGCTGCCCTCGCGGTCGAGATATTCGCAAGCCCCTGCCCGCATCACGGCGACGATCGCCATGGGCTGGTTCATCGCGCCCAGTGCAAAAATCGCCAGACCATTCGTTGAATTGTGCAGGAGTTCAATGGCCGCCGCGCCGCGCTCCGGGTTGCTGGCGTCAATTTCCACCAGCACAACTTCCACGTTAAAGTCCTGAATCTGGCGCAGTACTGGATCGGAAGAGCCAGCGGGAAGCCCCAAGTGGCTTAGTACGGTTCGGGCAATCGCAGTACTCTCCACCCGCGCGCGAAGCGCGGGAAGTTGGGCGTCGTTTTCGGTGAGGATTGCGACGGAGACAGCGGACACGACTTAAGACCCCACTCTCGGGAATAGTTCCATCTTAGAATATGCTTCCAGTATCAGCATGTGACCTTGGTCACCTGACACGGATTCGATCGGTAATCGCTTGCAAACAAGGGCGCTGGTACGTGAAAGGGGAGGAACCGCAGCCCGACGATTTCATCATCCGGCCTGTAGCGCGAGTTTACCAAAGTTCCGGAGTTTCGGACACGCCGAAAGTCCAACAATTCTTATGCTTATGTACGGAAAACTACGGAGCGTAGATGGGAAGTGGTCCAACCAATCTTCGGACGCCGACAAGACCGGTTTAGCGGAGGGACCCTGTGAATACCCTATGATCGGCGGCCAGCATGGCGGCATCGGCCTCCAGGGCGTCGTCGGCAGTTCTTGGCTGCGCCGCGAGGGTCGCCTCTTGCAGGAACTCGTAGTTCCTGACCAGCAGCGCCACCCCACTCTTCTGGCTGGCGGCGGCTGGCGTGACCCGCAGAACCCGCACCTGGCAGCGCACTCGCGTATCGTCCGAGAGCGTTATTTCCGAAGGCATATCCAACACAACTTCCAGATCTTCGCCGGCGTGGAGGATCATGTCGGTATAAACAAACATTCCCCTGGCGCTCAGGTCCTGGGTGAAGGCGAGACCCTCTTCGCTGCCTCTCCGGATCGCAACGGAACGATGGAAATCGAATCGCTGGGCTGCACGACGTTCAATCCCGTGCTGTGTTGTGGCCATGATTCCTCCTGGGCGCCCTGAAACTCCTTGCGAAGTCCAGGCACGGTCAACTGCAAAGAAGAAGACTCAAAAGATCGGTCAGCGGGTGGCGCATAGAACGACTGCAATGCGCGAGCGCTCTGGGGGGAGCCGGCGCGCGGCCTCAAACCTAAGAGTTCCAACTCTACTCCCCCGGGTCACCCGTGGGGAGTGCCTGCTTCGTTACCCTGTGGAAAATGCGCCTTTGCTAGCAGCGTTTCGGAGGAGCCGCAGATATTAGATTTCTTTCGCGGACTGGTAGCATCGAAGAACAACTTTATGTCCGCGCCCACCAGTCCGCAGCCGCCCGAAGCCGTTGTGCAGGCGGTGCCGGGAATCGCGGCGCCGGGCCGCCTGCGAACCACCTTCCGAGCCTTGCAGCACCGCAACTTCCAGCTCTTTTTTGGAGGCCAGCTCATTTCGCTTACCGGCACCTGGATGCAAACGATTGCACAGGCTTGGCTGGTTTACCACAAGACGGGGTCTTCCCTGGAACTGGGCAAGGTTGGATTCTTCGGTCAGTTCCCCGTGTTCCTATTGGCGCCGCTGGGCGGCATGCTGGCGGACCGGATGGATCGGCGGCGGCTCGTAGTTGGCACGCAGGTCGCCTCCATGATTCTTGCCTTCTTGTTGGCAGCATTGACGCTGTCGCACACAGTTCAGGTGTGGCACCTGTTCGTGCTGAGCGCCTTGCTCGGGGTGGTGAACGCCGTCGACATTCCCGCCCGGCAGTCGTTCTTGAGCGATATGGTGGGCCGGGAAGATCTGATGAACGCCATTGCCCTCAATTCTTCCATGTTCAACGGCGCAAGAATCGTCGGTCCGGCGGTAGCGGGGCTGGTGGTGGCGAGAATTGGCGAAGGCTGGTGCTTCTTCACCAACGGCGCCAGCTACATCGCTGTCATCATCGGCTTGCTCAAGATGAGGGTGCACTGTCCCCGCCGGAGCGGAGAACTCTCTCCGTTTGAATCGCTGCGCGAGGGTTTCCTATTCGTGAATAGGACGGTTCCCATTCGTGCGCTTCTGCTCCTGTTGGGTCTGGTCAGCCTGGTGTGCATGCCCTATACCGTGCTCATGCCGATTTTCGCTGACAGAATCCTGCACGGCGGACCTAAGGCGCTGGGCACGCTCATGGGCGCGACCGGCATTGGCGCCATGTTTGGCGCGCTGACATTGGCTTCGCGCACGGGCGTCCGCGGATTGGGCCGGTGGGTCGCTGTGTCCGCTGGGATGCTGGGGTGCTTCCTGATTGCGTTTTCGTTTTCCCGGATGCAGTGGCTATCAACGTTACTCTTGCTGCCCGTGGGCTTCTTCATGATGCTGGAGATGTCTTCTTCGAACACCCTCATTCAGTCCATGACGCCGGACTCGCTGCGCGGTCGGGTGATGGCGGTGTATTCCATGATGTTCATGGGGATGGCTCCGTTCGGCGCTCTGTTCGGTGGGGCCATCGCCGACCGTCTGGGAGCGCCTGTGACGGTGGCGATCGGCGGAGTGGCGGCTATTTTGGGTGCGCTGGTCTTTGCCCGTTATCTGCCGCTCATTCGCGCAGAAGGGCGCAAGCTTATCGTTGCTCAGGAGAATCTCGCGGGCGAAGCGACGAACTGAGCTCGTGTGGCGCGGGGGCTCCGCGTGTCTCAACGAGAAAGGCCTAAGTTCCGCCCCCCAAAAAACAGAGCAAGACCAAACGGGCGGGGGCGCCCGCTCCACACAGGCTGTGGCTTACTGCGCGGCGCGGTGGATGGCGAGCAGTTGAGTTAGCAACCCGCGCAAGTTCTTCAGGTCGAGCGCGTTCGCGCCGTCGGATTTTGCTTCTTTTGGGTTATCGTGTACTTCCACAAAAATTCCATCCACGCCCGCTGCCACCGCAGCCCGGGAGAGCACAGGAATAAACTCCGGCTGGCCTCCGCTGGCGGCGGGCCCCTGTTCGGTGCGGGCTGCGGAAGGTAGTTGCACAGAGTGCGTAGCATCGAAAACCACGGGCGCGAACTTGCGCAGTATAGGTAGCGAACGCATGTCTACGACAAGATTGTTGTAGCCGAAACTTGCGCCGCGCTCGGTGACGAAGACTCTGGGATTGGCCGTGGCGCGGCACTTTTCGACGGCGTGTTCCATATCCCAAGGCGCGGCGAACTGACCTTTCTTGATGTTGACGGCGCGGCCTGTTTGCGCGGCTTTGAGAAGCAAATCCGTCTGCCGGCACAGGAACGCCGGAATCTGTAAGACGTCCACAGTCTCGGCTACGCGGTCGACATCCACAATCTCGTGAACATCAGTGAGCACGGGCACTCCTACCTCCTGCTGAATCTTGCGCAGGATGCGCAGCCCGTCCTGAATTCCAGGCCCGCGGTAACTGCCAATGGAAGTGCGGTTCGCTTTGTCGTAGGAGGCTTTGAAGATGTAAGGAAGCTTGAGCGAGCGGGCCACGGCCTTCACCACTTCCGCCATTTTGAGGGCGTGTTCTTCACTTTCGATCACACAGGGACCGGCGATGAGGAAAAGTTCCCCACCGCCCACCGTAACGTTGCCGACTTGGAACGGAGCCGGAGGCAAGCTACCTTCGTGCTACTTTTTCGGGCCGATGGAACATTTCTACGGAGGTAGCGTCGCGAGCCGAGCGTCGTCCCAACCCATGAGCATAGGCCGCGGCGATGAATTCTTTGAACAGCGGATGCGGCTCGAGGGGCTTCGACTTGAATTCCGGATGGAACTGGCAGCCGATAAAGTAAGGGTGATCGGGCAGTTCGATCATTTCCACATAGGTTCCGTCCGGCGTGGAGCCCGAGATGCGCATTCCGGCGGCGACGAGAGGCTCTTCGTATTCGCGATTGAATTCGTAGCGGTGACGGTGGCGCTCGCTGATTTCATCCTTTCCGTAGACCTTGTGGGCCAGCGTGCCGGGTTCAATCTTACAGGTCCAGGCTCCCAGCCGCATCGTGCCGCCGAGTTCCTCCACGCCGCGCAGTTCGCGCAGCTTGTAAATGACTCGGTGCGGAGTGGCCGGGTCGAATTCGCTGGAATTCGCTTGTTCCAGACCGGCTACATTCCGTGCAAACTCGATGCACGCCGTCTGCATGCCCAGGCAAATCCCGAAATAAGGAACCTTCTTTTCGCGGGCGTAGCGGATTGCTTGCAACATGCCTTCGATGCCGCGCTTGCCGAAGCCTCCGGGTACGAGGAGGCCGTCGTAGCCCTCGAGTTGTGCCTCATACGAGCTGTCGCCGGTTTCCAGGCCCTCGGCTTCAATCCAACTTAGGTTCAGCTTCAGATTGTGGGCGAGTGATCCGTGGACCAGCGCTTCTTTCAGCGACTTGTAGGAGTCTTCGTACTCGACGTACTTGCCGACGATGCCGATCTTGACCTCGTCTTTCGGGTTGTAGCAGCGATCGACGAGTTCTTCCCATGCCTTCATGTTGCGTTCGGGAGCGTCGATGTGCAGGTAACGGAGGCAGAGCGTATCAACGTTTTCTCGGGCGAAGCCGAGAGGGACTTCGTAGACCGAGGCCACGTCTTTCGCGGTGATCACGGCTTCCTCGCTGACGTTGCAGAAGAGCGCAATCTTTGACTTGATGTCTTTCACCAGGAAGCGATCCGTTCGGCACAGAAGAATGTCGGGCTGAATTCCAACGCTCAGCAGCTCTTTGACGGAGTGCTGCGTGGGCTTAGTCTTCAGCTCGCCGGCCGCCGCGATGAACGGCACCAGCGTTACATGTACGAACAGCGTCCGCTCGCGGCCCAACTCCTGGCGCATCTGGCGGATGGCTTCGATGAAGGGTAAAGATTCGATATCGCCGACCGTGCCGCCGATTTCCACCAGCACTACGTCCACATCCTGCGCGACCTTCTTCATGGCCGACTTGATTTCGTTGGTGACGTGCGGGATGACCTGCACTGTCTTGCCGAGATAGTCGCCGCGGCGTTCTTTGGTGATGATTTGCTCGTAGATGCGGCCGGTGGTCCAGTTATTGTCGCGGCTGAGTTTGGCGTGGGTGAAGCGCTCGTAGTGGCCGAGGTCGAGGTCGGTTTCGGCGCCATCGTCGGTGACGAAGACTTCGCCGTGCTGGAAGGGCGACATGGTGCCGGGGTCCACGTTGAGGTAGGGATCGAACTTCATCAGGTTGACGGATAGCCCGCGGCTTTCGAGGAGGCAGCCGATGGAGGCTGCTGCCAAGCCCTTGCCCAATGAAGACACAACACCGCCCGTTACGAAGATGTATTTTGCCGACATCTTTTCCTCACCTTAAATTGTGGTTTGAAATTTGTGCAGGATGGGTGCACAAACAATTATGCCAAAAGTTGTTAGGATTGCCTAGAGATTTGCTCGTGTGGCGCGGGCGCCCTCGCCTGCGAGGTGTTAGTTTGGCCTTTGATCTGGCGCGGGATCTTGCAGAGCCCCTGTTTTCCCAACCTCAGGACCACGCGGGCGAGGGCGCCCGCGCCACACAATCTAACCTGGCCACGCGACCTCACCTTGCATCTAAGATAGTAGTCGTGACATGGCGCCTTCTAAGTTGCGTTGTCTACCTATGCTTCGTTCTGATCGCGATCTCGCCCGCGATCGCCGAAGCGACGAAGCGTCTAATGCTGAAAGACGGCTCCTACCAGACCGTGACCAAGTACGAAGTTCAGGGCGACCGCGTCCGCTACCGCAGCGCCGACCGCGAGGAATGGGAAGAGATTCCGAAAGCGCTCATCGACTGGAAAGCCACGGAGGACTTCAACGCCGGACGAACGAAATCGGTCGAAGCGGCCGAAGCCGTCGAACTCGACAAAGAAGCCGAAGCCGACCTCAAGGAAGAAGAAGCGCGCACGCCCGAAGTGGCCCCCGGCCTGCGCCTTCCCGATGGCGGTGGCGTCGTCCTCCTCGATTCCTTTAAGGGAGAGCCGCAACTGGTCGAGATCCCGCAAAACGGCGGCGAACTCAACCGAAACATGGGAAAGAACATTCTGCGCGGCGCGATCAATCCCGTGGCGGGGCAAAAACAGAGCGTCGAACTCGAAAACACGGTGGCTGCGATCCAAGCGCACAGCGCCAAGCCGGTGTTCTTCATCAGCCCACAGTCCGATGATCCGACGGCAGCCGATGCCAATACCGCAGTCAAAGCCGAGCACGAATCCTCTGAAACCGATGCTGCCAGGAGCCCCCAACGCTTTCGTATCGTCCGCGCCGACGTTAAGAAAGAGGTTCGCGTTGTGGGCGTGGTCAAAGTTGCAATCACCGGGAAGGTGAGCCAGGAAAATAAATTTGTGGAGACCACCAACGAAGCCATGTCCGGTGGCTGGGTGAAGGTCACACCGGTAAAGGGCTTGGACACGGGAGAATACGCGGTCGTCGAGATGCTGGGCAAGGCCGGAATGAATCTATTCGTATGGGATTTCGGCGTGAATCCAAAAGCGGCCGCCAATCCTTCGGCGTGGCGAGCTGTCGGAGCAAAAACGGCAAAGCCGGATGCGCCCGTCAAGCTCGAAAAGAAGAATTAACCAGCGGTACCGCCGAAGCACTCAACTGAATGTTCAGAATCATTTCTTTGTGTGCGAAGTGCTGAGAGCGGATGACGCAATCAGGAATAACCCTCTTGCCGGGTCGATCTCTTCCAGTTTCCACCTCAACCCCGCTTCTCGCGGCGATAGGAAGAGGTAGTAAGTCTGGCCAACTGCAGCCTTGATCGTGAGCGCCGAGCCCCGTAAGTTTTCTCTTGGTGAGTTCAAGCAGACCCGATGATCACCGGGCTCCGTTGAAAACGAAAAATACGATCTGTAATGGATTGCCCCGACCCAGGAGCCGTCCATTCCTACCCTGGTCGTCGTGTCGACCCAATTAATAACGTAGACAAGAGCTTTGCCAGCTTCCATCTGGGCAAGCGGATGCTGGTTCTTGCCGGTGGTCACGTCAAAAGTGACGGCGCTGGGGCCGCACCCCGCGGCGTTCAGGGCGACCTCGGCTTGATCTTTAGCAGGTTCTTTGGCAGGTTCCTGAGCAACCAGCGGTGCGGCCAGCAGAAGAACTGCGATCAGGCATTTCGTCATATGTTTCTCCAGGATTCCCGGATTTATTTGCCTTGGATCGAGAACGACCCCAAAAAGACAGACGGTCCCGTGACCGGAATGGATGCTGAAAATGACAAAAAGGCCGGAATCTTTACAGTTCGTTAACTTTACGGCCTACTTGACCACGCCGCGTTGGGCCACGCCAATGCTATCCCGCGTGCTGTTCTTCACCGCGTACATCATCTCGTCGGCCCGTTCAATGATGTCGCGAGGGTTGGAGGCATCGTGCGGATAGGTGGCCATGCCCATGCTGGCGCGGACGTTCAGGTCCAGGCCTTCGGCTTTACAGAATTCGCTGGCTCGCAGGGAGTCTTGAATGCGCCGCGCAACTACGAAGCCCTGGTCTTTATCGGTTTGAGGCAAAAGAACGACAAACTCATCGCCGCCGTAGCGGAAAGCGTAGTCGATCAGGCGCAATTGCGACTTAATGGTGAATCCAATGTCCGCCAGCAGCTTGCTGCCGATCAGGTGGCCGTGCGTATCGTTGACCTGCTTGAAGTGATCCAGATCAATGAAGATCACAGAGAACTCGTAGTTGTAACGGGCCGAACGATAAATTTCCGCTTCCAGAACTTTGTAAAGATGACGGGCGTTGTAGAGTCCCGTGCAGTCGTCCGTGATGGTGAGTTCCTGAATCTGCTCGACGGCGCGCGCGTTCTCGATGGCAATGGCGGCGTAATCGCAAAGCGCATTAAGGAAGAACATTTCGCTCTCGCTGTAGTTGTGCAGCGTAACGTTCACGAGCTGAATCACGCCGAGGACGCGATGCCGCGAACGCAGGGGCAGGCAAACAATGGAACGTGTTTCCCACTTAGTGGATTCGTCGATGCGCTTGGCGAAGCGCGGATCCTTGGAAACATCCGGCACGATCAGGGTTTGCCCGTGCTGCGCCACCCAGCCCGCAATGCCTTCCCCCATTTTGAGGCGGAGATTCTTGACCGACTCCGAGGCTTCCCCAATGGCGATGGCGAAATACAACTCGTTGCGCTGTTCATCGACCATCAGCAGGGACCAGGTATCCGGCCGGAAGAATTCGGCCATTTTTTTCATGATCGTCTGCAAAATTGCGTCGAGTTCCAGCGACGAAGTCAGCGCTTTCGCCACATCGTGGAAAATGCTCAACTCGTGCAACGGCTTGCGGTCGGTCCCAGCGGCTTCTGACAATCCAAGTCCTTTAGACACAAGTGGAACGGGTGCTCAATTATAGGCACCAGGAAATTGTCCTAGCAATAAACCTTAGTACCCAGTACCCGGCGAAATACCCGGTATCTGAGCATCGTTGGACCTGCCCGGACCGCAACATTTTCCTGCACCGGATTCTGCCCATTTCCCTTATGATGTCTCTCGCTCACATAATATTGGCTCCAAATAAGGCCCAGGAGGCCTGCACGCCGTGGCGGCATCGTTTGGGGAGCGTCTAAAGAAGGAACGGGAAAAACGGGGTATGACCCTGGAAGACGTCGCGGGCGCGACCAAAATCAGCGTCCGTAACCTTCGTGCCCTGGAGCAGGAAAAGTTCGATGCCATGCCCGGTGGCATCTTCAACCGCGGCTTCGTCCGAGCCTACGCCAAGCATTTGGGGCTGGATGATGACCAGGTCGTCGCCGACTATATGGAGGCCGCCAGCGAATCCGTCCCTGGCGCCACCCCCGCGCCTTCCGATACATCCGTCGGACCGGTTATCGTCCGAGAGAAAGCGCCAATCTTGGAGAAAACGCACAGCGCTCCGGACGTGCGTGCGGAAGACGATTCAGCGAAGATTCCCTGGGCTGCCGTTGTCGGTCTCGTCGTCCTCGGCACTGTATTGTTAGGTCTTTGGTCGTATCACTCGCACGGCAAGGCCGACAGCCGGCGTGGGGGCGAGCCCGCGACTGCCACCCATTTTGCTGAGGCCTCCCCCAACCCGCAAGCCGACCCGGGGACTGCAAATGGCGCTATGGGCACTGCGCAACCGAGCTCTTCAATAAACTCCGGAGCCCAAAATGGAACCGCCCTCGCCGGCTTCGACGTTGCCCTTCATGCCCACGACGAAGTTTGGCTGTCCAGCGCCGTGGATGGAAAGCCGCCCTCGGAATCCATAATGGAGGACGGGCAGTCCATCAACTTCCATGCCTCGGAGCGAGCCATCTTGAAGGTTGGCAATGCCGCGGCGTTGGATGTGGTGTTCAACGGGCAGAAAGTCCCGGTTCGCGCTGCGGAGGGCGAAGTCCGGACCCTAACCTTTACTGCATCTGGCTTGCAGACCCCTGCGCCCCCCCAGAAGCCAAACTAGGCGTCCCGTTGGCTGTTCCGGGACGCCCGGACAAGGCCAGTATTTCCCCTCTTGGGGCCAGAAACTACCAATGGGCCTAAAGGTCTTTGCTTGGGAGAGGGCGCTTTGGTAGCCTTAACACGATCAACCACTGGCCGTGAACGCCTGCCAGCTTCCTCTAGGCAAACGTCCCACCCGGTAATAAGGAGATTTATCTTTGTCCCCTAAGAATCGTATATTGTTTACTTCGGAGTCTGTGACCGAAGGCCATCCCGATAAGATCGCCGACCAGATTTCTGACGCCATTTTAGATGCCTGCCTGGCGGAAGATCCCACCAGCCGTGTTGCCTGCGAAACGCTGACCTGCACCGGCTTGGTTGTAATTGCCGGCGAGATTACTACGCGAGCTTACGTGGATTTTCAGGCGCTCGTGCGCGGCACGATTGCGGCCATCGGTTACAACAACGCGCTCTATGGTTTCGATTCCAACACCTGCGCCGTGATTTCGTCGATTAACAAGCAATCCGGCGACATCGCGATGGGTGTGGACACCGGCGGCGCTGGCGACCAGGGCATGATGTTCGGCTACGCCTGCAACGAAACCGAAGAGCTGATGCCGATGCCAATTTATTTGGCGCACAAACTCACCGAAAAACTCACCGAAGTACGCAAGAGCGGCAAACTCTCCTACCTTCGTCCCGACGGCAAATCCCAAGTAACAGTGGAGTACAACGAAGCGGGCAAGCCCGTACGAGTTGACGCTGTTGTCATTTCCTCGCAGCATGCCGAAAACATCTCTAGCGAAGAACTCCGCGCCGACATCTTGAAGTACGTCATTCAAACCACGATTCCCGCGAACCTTCTTGATGCCGGTACGAAGTACCACATCAACCCCACCGGACGTTTCGTCATCGGCGGCCCCATGGGCGATTCGGGACTCACGGGCCGCAAGATCATTGTCGATACATATGGTGGCATGGGACGTCACGGCGGCGGCGCATTCAGCGGCAAAGACCCGACGAAAGTCGATCGGTCCGCGGCCTACATGGCGCGCTACATCGCTAAGAACATTGTGGCCGCCAAGCTGGCTGAGCGCTGCGAAGTGCAGTTGGCCTATGCCATCGGCGTCGCCGACCCCGTCAGCGTTCGCGTCGAAACTTTCGGTACCTCTTCGGTCGATGCCGATGCCCTCTCCGATCTCGTTCGCGCAAACTTCCAACTCACGCCCAAGGGCATCATCGAATCCCTCAATCTGCGCCGGCCGATATACAAGAAGACCGCGGCCTACGGCCACTTTGGCCGCAGGGATCCAGACTTCACCTGGGAAGCCACCGACAAAGCGGCGAGCCTCGCCACCGGAGCCAAACAACGTCAGCCCGAGCCAGTCGGGGTCAGCAAGTAAAGCCGGCAAGTAATTTCTATATTTGGGACGCTGTGTAGCGTCCCCGGGCCCATAAACAAATAGGCACACTGAAGAATTGACAGCAAAACAGGAGACGTATGTCGACCACGACCTTGAACTGCGATGTGAAAAGCATGGAACTGGCGGATCTGGGAAAGAAGCGCATTGAATGGGCCAACCAGTCGATGCCGGTTCTCCAGATCATCCGCAAGGAGTTCATCAAGAATCAGCCCCTCAAGGGCATCCGCATTGCCGCCTGCCTGCACGTGACCGCGGAAACCGCGAACCTGATGATCGCGCTGCGCGATGGCGGAGCCGACACGGTGCTCTGCGCCTCCAATCCTTTGTCGACACAAGACGACGTTGCTGCGAGCCTGGTGAAGGACTACGGCGTTTCCGTTTTCGCCATCAAGGGCGAGGACAACGACACTTACTACAGCCACATCATGGCGGCGCTGGACCACAAGCCCCAGATCACCATGGACGACGGCGCGGACCTGGTTGGCGTGCTGCATACCAAACGCGTTGCCGAGCTCGCGCACGTTATCGGCGGCACTGAAGAGACCACGACCGGCGTAATCCGCCTACGCGCCATGGCCAAGGAAGGCGCCCTCAAATTCCCGATCATCGCCGTGAACGATGCCGACACCAAGCACC
>Ga0080027_10000010_pt1 | contig 61009 bp, 37 predicted proteins | sample OrgsoiDNA2013046_FD_70962 | JGI IMG/M metagenome (GOLD analysis project Ga0080027, IMG submission 70962) | Permafrost soil microbial communities from the Arctic, to analyse light accelerated degradation of dissolved organic matter (DOM) -... | ecosystem: Environmental > Terrestrial > Soil >... | reverse complement strand
CGTATAACGTAAAATTCCGTTTTCTGCGTTAAAAGGTTAATCCTTTACTATGCAGAGCCCGTTCCGTAAGCTAGTTCGCATTTCCATTGTTTTATTTGCCATCGTTTTGCTGTGTAATTTCTTTGCATATTACCTGGTCAATAAAAAATCAGCTGAAAATGAAGAACTTATAACAGTAAGATCCCTTGCTGGCAGGCAACAGACCCTGAGCCAGGTCATTGGGAAACAATCAGCCATCATTGCCGGGGGTTTCTATGGCGAATCAGAAACCCGTCGGCTGAAGGATAGTCTGCAGGTAACCCTCTCCGCTTTCAGGGCCCAGCAGGAAAAATTGCAGAAATGGGTTGAGCAATTCAAAACGCCCCTGCCAGCCCATGTTTTCAATATTCGTATTCTATTTTCTTATATCAATCCTTATTATAACAGCATTGAGGGCATCGGCCAGGAAATTTTACAGGAAGATTCCGTCATCTTTCGGATTAACAAACGACTGTATTTGCAGCGGATGGAAGAAAGCGGTAATAAATATCTGCCGCTGATGCGGGATATAACGAATCAGTTTACATTTTACCTGAATGAAAAAACGGAGGAATCCTCCGCGATTGAGGTCGGGAAATTTCTTTCTCTTGTCATCGCTATTATTTGCCTGATCATCCTGGTGCTGGAACCTGCCTTTAAAAAAGGCGAAACAAATTTCAGGGACCTTCAAAAAGCAAAGAACGAATTACAGATTGATAAACAACACCTGGATTCGCTGCTGCAATCGCAGACCTATGCGATGACGTACGCGCGCATGGGATCCTGGAAAGTGGATTTTGAAACGCAGGAGATTATTCTCGGAAATGAATTCAAAGAACTCCTTGCCATGGAAGCGGATCATTCTGAAAAAATATTGCTGAACCGGTTTATAGAAGAATTTGTGGTACCGGAAGATTTCAGTACAGTAAAAGAAGCTTTTGGAGAAATATTCCTTCACCGGAATAATCTGGGTTTTGAAAGTTCATTTTCGTTTCGCGTCATCACCCGCCAGGGATGGATGCGTTATTTATTCGTCAAAGGGAAAGTGGTGGATGAGAATGGTTATTTTGGCATTGCCCAGGATATTACAGGTCAGAAAGAATCCGAGAACGCCCTGGTGAACAGCGAACAAAAATTCCGTCTGCTGGCTGAAAATTCCGAAGATATTATCAGTGTGCATGCGGCTGACGGAACCACCTGGTATCTTTCCCCTTCCTTAACCCATGTACTCGGTTATGAAGTGGAAGAAGTAATCGGCACGCCCATTTTGGATTATGTACATCCGGATGACAGGTATAAATTTTTTAAACAGGACAGAGGACATCGTCTGCAGGACAAAGAATCGCTCATCATTCGATACCGGGTTCGAAAAAGTGATAATGAGTATTTATGGCTGGAAACAATCATCAAACCCGTGGTGGATCATAATGAAGTGATTAAACTGGTTTGTACTTCTAGAAATATTACCGGCCAGCGCATCGCACAGGAGAAACTGAAAAAGAAGGACCAGCTGCTCTCCGCCGTTTCACAGGCGACTCATTTGTTGCTCAGTAATACGGACCTGAATCAGGCCATTTCATCGGGAATTGAAATCCTGGGAACCAAAACACAGGTGCAGCGGGTATATGTTTTTAAAAATAAGTTTGAAGAAGAAACCGGTAAATGGTTTACGTCGATCATAAACGAGTGGAATGCCAGCGGATTTGAATCGAGGTTGAATAATCCCCGAATGACGGATCTGAGTTTCGAGACCATTGGACCGATTATCAGGCCCCTTATTGAACAGAGGCCGTTTGTCAGTTATCGATGGAAGGAAACGGATGAGCAGCTGCTTGGTATTTTTGAAAGGAACCAGGTAGAAGCCACATTATCCATTCCGATTTTTGTGAATGATTTTTTCTGGGGCTTTGTAGGATTTGATGAATTTACCAAAGAAAAGGAATGGACCGACGGAGAATTTTCAATCCTCCAGTCTTTTGCGTCCTCTTTAAGTGCGGCTATTCAACGAAAGAAAATTGAAGACGAGCTGATTCAGGCCAAAGTGCTGGCTGAAACGGCAAGCCGCACCAAGAGCGAGTTCCTGGCCAATATGAGTCATGAATTGCGCACCCCGATGAATGGAATTATTGGGTTTACTGATCTGGTTCTTACTACGGAATTACAAAAAACCCAGCGTGATTATCTGAAGAATGTGAAAAAATCAGCGTACGGTTTACTGGAAATCATAAATGATATCCTTGATTTCTCCCGTATCGAAGCGGGTAAACTGATTATCGACAATACATTGTTCAAACTGGATGAGCTGGTGGAAGAAACCCTGGACATCCTAACGCTGAAAGCATTTGAGAAAAAACTGGAAATGCTTTACCGGGTTGATCATGACATTCCTTCCCAGCTGATGGGGGATCCGGTCAGGATCCGCCAGATCATTGTGAATTTGCTGGGCAATGCCATAAAGTTTACCAAAGAAGGGGAGATCTATGTTTCGATAAAAAGAAAAGGCGAATGGTATTTGCAGGACGAAAAAAAATACCTGGATTTTGTTATCCAGGTAAAAGATACCGGCATCGGGATACCCAAAGAGAAGCTGCAAAAAATCTTTGAAAGTTTTACACAGGCAGATAATTCCACCACCAGAAAATACGGAGGAACCGGCCTGGGACTGGCCATTTCCAAAAGCCTGGCTGAATTGATGCACGGAACACTAACGGTGGAAAGTGAAGCGGGAAAAGGAAGTTCCTTCTCTCTCTGCCTGCCACTGGAAATAACCAACGACCAGCCGGAGATCCAGCTGCTGCCGAAACCCCTACTCAAAAAAGTGCTTGTGGTAGACGATAATCTGACCAACCTGGATCTGGTACAGGAAACACTCGGCTATTTCCAGATATATTGTGAAACTGCCAGTAACGGACAGGAAGCCTTAGTGAAAATGGAATCAGCCAGTTCATCCAGACAACCCTTTGATCTGCTCATAACAGATCATCACATGCCGGGTATGGATGGAATAAATCTTGTGAAAAAAATCAGGGAGTCTGTTACCGGACTGAACCAGCCTGTCATACTCATGTTATCCTCACTGGAAAAAAACCTTTATCAGCATGAAGCGGATAAGGCGGGTATTAATAAATTTATCTCCAAACCGGTAAAATTACATGAGCTCAACAGCACCCTGCTCTCACTTTTCGAAAAGAATATGCAGAATGATACCCTGCACCCTTCTTTTGATGCCATAGAAAAAATTACACAGGCGGCCAGCATCATGGTGGTGGACGACGATCCGATCAATATGATGCTGATTACAGAAGTACTTAAAAGAATGGGCTTTGATGTGATCCAGATGCAAAATGGGAAAGAAGTGATCGAAGCCCTTCCGCACTATGATCCGGTACTTATATTTATGGATGTTAATATGCCGGAGATGGATGGATATACTTCTACCAGGATCATCCGCAGTATGCAGACAGCCCAGTCAAAAATTCCAATTATTGCGCTAACAGCAGACGCGATGAAAGGAGACCGGGAGCGGTGTCTGGATGCAGGTATGAATAATTATATTTCCAAGCCTTTTAAACTCGAGGATATAGAAACAGTGCTCAGGGAGTACGTGCTGTTGGTGTAAGACCTTTGATAATGTGCCAATGTGCCAATGTGCCAATGTGCCGATGTGCCAATTAATTATTTGGGAAAGGTATTCGTGTTCCAGGTCACAATGATAAAAGGTCTTTTGCGATTGCAAAAGACCTTTTAATTATATTAAAATAATTTTCTAATTCAATTTGCACACAGGCACATCGGCACATTGTTACTGAATGGCCGCCGTCATACCGCTCAGTGGCCGGGATCCTTCGTATACATTCAGCTTTACTTTCCAGATATTTGAAGTCGGTTCTTTTTCGAGACTGAGGTCGATCTTCAGATTCTTCATCTCATCTGCCTGGGGGAGCAGTTCAAAAGTTATTGAATTCATATTGTGAAGTTCTGTTGGCGTGCGATATTGTGCACTCAGAATAAAAGGTTTTTGTCCTTCAACCTTGATAATCGTATTTTCAATCTGGTCATACACTTCTTTAAAACGGGCACGTGCCTGGGTAAAATTGAGTGAATTAAAAGTGGTGCAATTCCAGTTGTAAACTTCATTATTGGCTGCACTATACTTCCAGATACTGCAATAGCTTGCACCCGGAACGGTAATGGTAGACTTATATTCAGCCATCTGTGCGTGCTGGGCAATCATTTCACCCTTAATATTATGAAAACGGTTGGGATAGTCGCGGATCACTTTTTCCAGAGCCACATTTGTCTTGTTGGAAAATACATCGTCCTGTGAAAAAAGCAGAACGGCATTCAACAGGCAGGCCAGCGTTAAATATATGCTTCTCATAGCATTGGATTTGGGAACTAAATTAATATAAAAAAGGAGCAGTTGCAATAGGGAAAATACGGTGGTTTATATCCATTATCGGACAATCTTTGACCATTTTTATGGCTTTCGGCTTTAAGCTTAACTGAAAAGATATTCCACATCTTCCCTGGAAAGGCTTTTCACGAATCCGTCATCATCCGCGATCAGGTCTTTTGCCAGCAGCCTTTTACGGTCCTGTAACTGCAGGATCTTGTCTTCAATACTGTCTTTACAGATCATACGGTATGCAAAAATATTCTTCGTCTGTCCGATACGATGCGTCCGGTCAATAGCCTGCTGCTCCACCGCCGGGTTCCACCAGGGATCTACAATATATACGTAATCAGCCGCCGTGAGGTTGAGACCGACCCCCCCCGCTTTAAGGGAAATCAGGAATACCCGGCAGCTGTCGTTATCCTGGAATTCCCGAATGGCTTTTTCCCGGTCAATCGCGGTAGTACTGCCATCAAAATAGGCGAAGGGAATTTCAAGTTCAATCAGTTTTTCTTTAATCAAGGCCAGCATACCGAGGAACTGGGAAAAGATCAGGGCTTTGTGGTTCCCGATATTTTCTGAGATCTCCCTGGTCAGTTCATCCAGTTTGATGGAATGGTTGGGATATTTATCTGTTTCATTCAGGATGGCCGGAGAATCACAGATTTGCCGGAGTTTCATCAGTCCCTGCAAAATGGTCAGTTGTGATTTCTGGATACCCTGGGATTCAATCGTACCCAGGATTTTATCCCGGTAGTCGTTCCGGTAAGCATCATATACTTTGCGTTGCTCATCCTCCATTTCACAAAACAGGATGGTTTCTGTTTTTTCCGGAAGGTCTTTTGCAACCTGTTCTTTGGTTCTGCGCAGGATAAATGGGTATAATAATTTCCTTAAGTGATCCTTCCGGTCGGGTTCCCCGAATTTATCAATCGGGATTGCAAATTCCTGCCTGAAAAACTCAATACTGCCCAGCATGCCGGGATTCAGAAAATTCATTTGGGCGAAAATGTCGAAAGTATTATTCTGAAGCGGGGTACCGCTCATGCACAAACGATGTTTTGCACGAAGCAGGCAGGCTGCCTTGGTTACTTTACTTGAAGGATTTTTAATGGCCTGGGATTCATCCAGCACCACATAATCCAGCGGCATATCCATAAGCAGCTTGATGTCGCTGCGCAGGGTGCCATACGTAGTGATGATAATTTCAAAACCATTCAGGGCTTCTTTATTCCGCAGGCGTTCGCCGCCATGATGGATCCGGTATGTAAGGCCAGGAGCAAATTTTTTAATTTCATTTTCCCAGTTAAAGATCAGGGTTGTGGGACAAACGACCAGCGCCCGCAGTTGCCCGTAATGATGTTTATAATGATGGAGGAAAGAGAGGGCCTGAATGGTTTTACCCAAACCCATATCATCGGCGAGTATGCCGCCCCAGCTTACTTCGTGGAGGTAATTGAGCCAGTGAAATCCATGTACCTGGTAGGGGCGCAGGATTTGGGCCAGATGACCCGGGGGATCAATCTCCTTGATTTTTTTAAATTCTTTTAGCTGCTCATATTTTTTCTCGAGGTGAATGATGAGCTCTTCTTCATTCCTGTTTTCATACAACTCATCTATTACGCTCAGGTGATAACGGGACAGGCGGAGCTCATTGCTTTTACCTTCCCCAACTCTGAAAAGAAGGGAATATCTTTTAACCCATTCATCTGGTAACACGCCGAGTGTGCCGTCGTTCAGGGGAACGAACTGCTGTTTATTGGCCAGGGCTTTCTTTACGTCTGCAATGGTTACTTTCTGATCGCCGAAAATAATATCCACCCGGGCGTCGAACCAATCCGTGCTGCTGCTGATATGGATCTTTGTCTGGGGCCGGGAAGTATTGAACCGGAAATTTTTAAGTGCTTCAAACCCGACCACCGTCACTTTCATATCCTGCATCGCGTCCATAAAAAGAAAGAACCAGTTATTTTTCAAAACATCACTTCCGCGCAAAGCAAGACCTGAAGAGCCTTGGGGCTGGATGAACTGTGAATGCAGCGATTGCAGCTGGGTAATAAAGGCCGATTCTTTCTCTTTGTTTCGCTGGATGAGCAGAACTTTATCTCCATCCGGTACCAGGAGCTGGTCTTTTCCGATGGAGGTAGTTTCAAAACCCTTATATGAAAAAACGGGCTGGAATAACAGATATTCTCCTTTTTCCTGTAATAGAACTTTTCTTTCAGGATCCCCGCTTTTTACCTCCCGGATCAGGTCGTTTTCAAATTCTACATGATACTCTTTCTGCAGGGGGATTACAAAATTGCGCAGTTGTTCAGGCCAATCGGCTTTGGAAATGATAAGCCGGCCTTCATTAAATTTAGAAATCACGGCGATATCCTCCGGTTTGTTCCAGAGATATATACAATTATTCAAAAATAAAATAACCCGGCTATTGCATTTATTCTGCGTGAGGTCGATTGACTGACCGGTAATGCGCGTGAATGCTTTTATCTCAATATTATTTTTATTATTAGAAATCCTGAATGAAGGGCTCACGGGGTCGGGTGAAAGATTGACCGACTGCAGGTTGGCCGTTTTGAAAGGTTTATGTCCGTTCAAAAAAAAGATGAAAGGATTTTCATGCAATTCACTGAATAGTTTCCGGTAACGGGGATGCAGGTATTCAATGATCAGCATCTTGGTATCGTCGGGCAGCTCTTCACCTTCAGTATGAATGATATTTTCCCACATTCCACTGAAGGGAGAATTGCGGTTAAGGTATTTATTTACTTCGGTTTCCTGGGTTTTACGTAATGAAAAAACCAGCTGCCGGTCCGGCTCATTGAACTTCTCCGTATTTACAAATTTGGCCAGCTCCAGTTTTTCGATCTTGCCAACATAAGCATTTTGTTGTTCATTACTTTCACCACTGATCGCTTCCAGCAGAAAACCGGGGTACGAATCGTGGTTAAAATTGAAAACGACACCAAGCCGCTGTACGGTATCGGCTTTTTGTTCTGCTTCCATCACTTCCGTTACGATTTCATTTTCAAGTTCAGGTTTTGGTCTGGACAATACTGCCGGATTTACCCGTTTGATGGAAATGTCAAGCACCCGGAGAAAAGGTTTGCCGTCTTTGTAGGAGAATTCAAATTTTCCTTTGAGGTCGTCACTCAGTGAATAACCATAAGCCTCCAGTAGTTTATTTTTTTCCTTATCCCAGTTTCGGATACTGTCGAAATAATAAGCACCATGGGCCTGGAACAGCTGAAGTAATAAAATCACCTTTGGTAAACAGAGCGGATGATCAGCGTCAGGATAGGTAGAACTGGTATCAAAATTTCTCTCCTCATTTTTTCTTATCAGAACCGGATACCGAAGACCGTCCAGTTCCACACTGGCTTTTACTGTTTCATCGGCTGCCAGTTCTATTTTAGCTTTTTGGGATTGTAAAAATTTTCCTGCTTCTTCATAAACCTCCCGGGAACAGAGCAGTCGGATGGTTTTCAGATCTATCGATTTCATTTTAACAACCGTATGGGACTGATCGTACCGGATTTCTTCAGCCTTCAGCATATTCCTGTCGAGCAGTTCCTGCAATTGTATCAGGGCGGCGGCTTCATGGCGGCAAATATCTCCCAGGTTATAGGGGCAGCTGCAGCGCACAGACAATGCTTTTGCATCGCGGAACTTTTGAACAAAAACCTTGTAGTAGGTGGAATAGCTGTCATCTTTGATCCGGAAGGTGACCGTTTCGAACAGCTCATCGTATTCAATGAGTTCAACAAAGCCAATTGCATGGATTTTCTTCCCCCGACGGATTACTTCATCGGTCCCATTTGTATAAACGTATTTAATAAGGTGCGGTAGGGCCATTCAACTTTGCTGTTTTCGATAGCCTTTTCCTTAATAAATCCGTTCGGAAAAGACTAATCTGCAAAAGTAAAGGAAAAATTGTATGACAGGAAAGATTTGAAGAGTTATATCCTCTTCTGTGGCTGTCCCTGAAAGAGAATATTCGATTTTTTCCCATTTTTGCGGCTCATTTTCATTAAAGCCAGGGTTAAAAGGACGATTCCAATACCGGCCGCTGAGAGTACCTGCCATTTTTTTGGAAACCCGCCCTGATTGGGATCCTGAATGATCAGGGCCTTCTGAAACTCCCGGGCACCAATATCCGATTTACCCAGCGGGCGGGGGACTCCGTCAATATCCGCAGGGATGAAGGAATAGGAAATGCCCCGGTCGATCGCCGGACCGTCCGGGTTTAATTGGCACTCAATGGTATCCAGCAGGATCCCGGCTGTAATGGGATCTTTAGCATAGAGGTTATTACTGGTATCCGGAATGGGCTCCGGCGTATTTTGTTTCACCAGCTGATCTGCGCCGGTTGCTATCGTATTAAAAGCAATGTTATTCCTGATTTCAAGCCGGTATCCGCTGGATGCACAAAAGTCACCCGCGACAACAATCTGGGAAACATAATTGGGGGCCCGTTTGTTTCCGCTGGTATTATTGAGTACGTGCATATTGGCCCCGCGAACAAACGGTATCGTATTTCCGGTGGTGGTATCATACCACTGCATCCGGGTATCAACCGTTCCGTAATTGTCAGAGTTCAGATCAATGCAATTATATAAATAGCAATCCGCACGACCATTGAGACCCAGGTTCCAGCTGCGCCAGACGTAACCATATCCTCCATAACGGTAAATATTGCAAACCGTTCCATTTCCGGTTGTCTGGAATATCCCTGCATCGTGTTTCCCATTCGGGCAGGGCCCGGTAATCCGCCAGTGACTCGCCAGCATTCGGTAAATGGAACTTCCTATAACCTGGACTACATCACTTGAGGTGGAATCCACGATGATATGCAGGAAAGCAATGGAATCCACCACATTCTGGAAGAGTTTGCAGGCAGCCCAGCTGCCTACGAAAAGTGCCCTGGCATGAACCAGTTTCTGATAGTAAAATGCCGTTTTATATAAAGCGAATGTGGAACTGTCTCCGGTATACGTTATAAAAAACTGGCTTGCATTAAATGCATTCCCATCGAGGTCACGGTATTCACAATATGATAGGGACAGGGACCGGCAGGGCGCCTCCAGCACGAATGCGTCTCCCTGGAAATTACGGAAACGGATTCCATACATCGCATCCTTCCAACCGGCACCGGAAATGGAAACCATTTTGAGATTACCTACTGTAACAGTATTTCCGAAATCCACGATGCCCTTATAATTTATAATGGTAATACCCGTCAAACGCGAAAAGTAACCGCCTTTTTCATACTGTCCGGCACGGATCGCCAGGGTATCTCCCGGTTTCAGGCCATCCATATTGTTCAGGATAACGGCGCCATGGCCGGAACCGGTGATCACGGTGCGGGAATATCCCTGAACGCAAAAAATTAAAAAACAAATAGTAAAAACAATTTTCATGTGAGCAGAATATATATCTAAAGTAACTTAATTTCATATCAATTTGGAATAGCTTTTGCCAATTTGCTGTTGTACCCGTTCTTCGTAAACTGATCTTCATGACGCGAAGTATTATACTGTTATTTGTTTTTTCCCAGTCCTTCTTCCCATTTGCCATATCCCAGAAACTTCGTAAAGGGGATAAAGAAATCGTTGTTGATCTCCAATCGGATATCGGTTATTTGTCGAATGATAAACTGGAAGGCAGGAGGTCTGGAACCACCGGGGAAACCCTGGCTTCAGATTATATTATTGCGGGCTTTGTGAAAACCGGACTCAAACCCATGGGCGATAGCGGAACTTTTCTCCAGCGATTTGAAATTTATGATGGCAGAGACATCAGCCAGACACGGTTTACAATAAATAATAATGAGCTTCTGCTGAATGTGGAATTTATTCCATTGCCATTCAGTGCTACCGGAAAAGCAACCGGTTCTCCGGCTATCGCCTTGCAGGAAAGCGGATCACCCTGGTTTTATGATTTAAAGGAAATGATGGAAGGCGCACAAGGCAATCCCCATTTCGATATCAGCAAACAACTGCGCGAAAAAATAAAAATGTTTGCAGGCAAGGGTGCCAGTGCGGTGATTTTTTATAACAGTTCAAAAATGGAGGACGGGATTGTATTCGATCCTGCAGAAGGGATCCGGCCTGAAAAAATTCCCGCGCTTTATGTTACTAAAGCGGGCAGAAGAAAATACCTGAAAGATATTTCACAATCGCTGGACCTTGAAATAGACGTGGAGATGGAAGAGAAAAAAAGATGGGGTCATAATGTAATCGGTTATCTGGATGTGGGGGCACCTTATACGGCCGTTATCGGAGCGCATTATGACCATCTTGGTTTTGGAGAAGACGGTAATTCCTTATATCGCGGTCCGGAAAAAATGATTCATCCCGGTGCAGATGATAATGCGAGCGGAACGGCAGCACTCATGGAGCTGGGAAAATTATTGAAAAAAACAAAAGGGCTGAAAACAAATTATTTATTCGTTGCATTTTCCGGAGAAGAATCGGGACTGATCGGGTCGAAATATTTTACTGAACACCCGCCGGTTCCATTAGCAAAATTCAGCTATATGCTGAATATGGATATGATCGGCAGGCTGAACGACAGTACACACTCCCTAACCATTGGTGGTTATGGTACTTCGCCCCAATGGGCGGATCTGGTGAGCAGTACACTGAATAAAAAAATATTTGTACTGAATGTGGACTCGAGTGGTACGGGCCCCAGTGATCATACTTCCTTTTATCTGAAAAATATTCCTGTTTTATTTTTCTTCACCGGCATTCATCCGGATTACCATAAACCCACTGACCAGGCGGGTAAAATAAATTATACGGGCGAACTTCAGGTGATCCGTTTGATTTATGCGATCACGCAGAAGCTGGATGGCATGAACAAACCCTCTTTTGCAAAAACCAGGGATAAACAATTTGGCGTGGCTCCGGCGTTTAATGTTACCCTTGGCATCATGCCGGATTACAGTTTTCCGGGAAGCGGACTGCGCATTGATGCGATCAGTGAGGGGAGGCCGGCAGAAAAAGCCGGCTTAAAGGCCGGGGATGTAATTATTAAACTGGGCGATTATTCCGTGATTTCCCTGCAATCGTATATGGAAGCTTTATCGAAATTTAACCGGGGCGATCAGACGACGGTTGAATTTTTAAGAGGGAAGGAGGAAATGAAAGCTGCGGTTCAATTCAAATAAAGCACATGAAGTCTTTGAAGTTGGATATGGAAAGTATGGAAGGCGATTTTTTTATCGGTTCCCGGTTATTGGGGATTGTAGCGCCTTTAAAAGGTTACCGCTTCTGCTGGCAGCTGAACCGGCAGATGCGGCTGGACTTCAGAATTACCAACCAGATTGAGATTCCGATGATCAGGAAAAAGAGGGAATATTTTTTTACGGTGTATGAATGTCCGGAACCGCATAAAACGGTTATACATTATTTATATAATAACCAGTTTGACGGAGAATATTTGTTGCCGGAATTCAGGCACCTTGATTTTTTCTGGCTCTTGAAAGGGGACGCGGTATCCGATGAATGGATGGTTGAGATGATAGGTGCGATCAAATCCATTACAGGCGTTCAGCTGGTAACGGAATTGACCAACACGAAGATTAAACACAGGGAGCATCTCATTTTCTAATTGTTAATTGTCAATTGTTAACGCAAAGATTTATCGACACTATATCGAAGCAAATACGGAATGTTACTCCTGGTTCCGTTGACAATTGACAATTAACAATTGTGATCAGCTGTTCATGCTCGCGAGAAACTCTTCATTGCTCTTCGTTCCGCGCATGCGCTTCAGCAATTCATTCATGGCTTCTTCTGTATTCATATCATTGAGATAAACACGCAGCAGGTTCATCCGCTGCAGCACTTCCCTTTCGAGTAAGAGATCATCGCGTCGGGTGGAAGAAGCAACCAGGTCGATGGCCGGAAAGATCCGGCGGTTGGCCAGTCTGCGGTCAAGTTGCAGTTCCATATTACCCGTTCCCTTAAATTCCTCAAAGATCACTTCATCCATTTTGGAACCGGTATCGATCAGTGCTGTTGCCAGAATCGTGAGCGAACCTCCGTTTTCTATTTTGCGGGCCGCGCCAAAAAATTGTTTGGGTTTCTGCATGGCATTTGCTTCCACACCACCACTCAAAACCTTACCGGACGAAGGGGCCACGGTATTGTGCGCACGTGCAAGACGGGTAATGGAATCCAGCAGGATGATTACATCATGCCCGCACTCCACCAGGCGTTTCGCTTTTTGCAAAGCAACCGTAGAAACCTTTACATGTTTTTCAGCAGGTTCATCAAAAGTGGAAGCGATTACTTCCGCGCGAACGGAACGTTCCATATCGGTCACTTCTTCCGGACGTTCATCCACGAGTACAATCATCAGGTAACATTCCGGATGGTTGATGGCAATGGCGTTGGCAACGGCTTTGAGCAACATGGTCTTACCCGTCTTCGGCTGTGATACGATCAGTCCGCGCTGTCCCTTACCAATGGGCGTAAACAAGTCAATAATCCTTGTTGAAAAATCCGACGGGTTAACGAAGAGATTCAGCTTTTCAAACGGGAAAAGCGGGGTCAGGTAATCAAAAGGAACCCGGTCCCTTACTTCATCCGGAGATTTATTATTGATGGTCTCCACTTTGAGCAGGGCAAAATATTTTTCACCTTCTTTCGGCGGGCGAACCGATCCGTACACGGTATCACCGGTTTTTAAACCGAATAGTTTTATCTGGGAAGGAGACACATATACGTCATCCGGGGAAGAGAGGTAATTATAATCACTGCTGCGCAGGAATCCGTAACCGTCGGGCATCATTTCCAAAACGCCTTCCGCCTGGATGACGCCGTCAAATTCGATATTGAAATTTTCATTGCGGCGCTGCGGATAAACTTTTTGCTGCTGGTCGCCATTTCCAGGGCGGTTTTGTTCAGGAACCGATCCATTTTCGTCATTGCCATTTTCGGAATTATCGCTTTGGTTATTATCTCCGTCCGAACCACCCGATTCCTCCCGGTTTTCCGATTGATCCGGGCGATGCTGATTCGCATGCTCCGGCCTGGGGTGTGGCTGGGGTTTGTGAAATTCAACCGGGGGCTGGTTTTCTTCTGCCTCTTCATCTTCTTTCTTACGCAGCTTTTTTACGATGGGTTTTTCTTCTTTCTTTTTAAGATCCTTTTTTGGCTCCGGTCTTTTTAGTTTCGGAGAAGGATCACCGCTTTCAACGAAAGCTTCCTCACTGGAATTAGCTGTCGTCGTTTTTACAATTCGTTTGCGTTTGGTAGCGCCGGCATCCGCGCTATCCCCTTTTTCGCTGGGGGCAAGGGCCTGTTTATCTAATATTTTATAAACGAGTTCCTGTTTGTCGAGTTTTTTGGAATTGGAGATCTTCAACTGCTCAGCTATATCGAGCAGTTCGGGAACGAGCATGTCGTTTAGTTGAAGTATGTCGTACATAATAAAGCTTGAGAATTACAGCAGTAAAAACACTGCTCTGTAGAAAAGGATTTGTTGAATGTATTTTGATTAAAGACGGGCGGAATGACTAAAACTGACGTTTGCGAGCAAAGGAAAAGAACCAATCAGCCTGATTCCGCTGCAATGATAATATAAAAACGGAAAATCTAAAAAAATATTTCAAGGATTATCTTTGCCATCTTTCTTCATGGAAGCCTAAATTATCCGAATGTTTAACAAACGAGTCAAAATCAAAGATACCCTTGGGATGCCGGCGGGATCAGCTGAAATAACGGTAATGGGGTGGGTCAGAACCCTGCGCAATAACCAGTTTATTGCTTTAAACGACGGTTCTTCCAATGAAAACCTGCAGGTGGTGCTGGAGTTGGGTTTATTCGAAGAAGCCCTGTTAAAGAAGATAACGACCGGGACCTCGATCCGGGCCCGGGGACAACTGGTCGATTCGCCCGGGAAGGGCCAGCAGGTAGAGCTAAAAGCAACCGAAGTAGAGATCCTGGGTGTTTGTGATGCAGAAAAATTCCCACTTCAGCCTAAAAAGCACAGTCTTGAATTCCTGCGGGAGATCGCCCATTTAAGATTCAGGACGAATACATTCGGGTCTGTTTTTCGCGTAAGGCATGCGCTTGCCTTTGCCGTTCACGAGTTTTTTCATAATCGCGGATTTATTTATCTCCATACCCCTATTATTACAGCCTCTGATGCGGAAGGTGCCGGCGAAATGTTCAAGGTGACAACCCTTCCTTTTGACCAGACACCGCGCAATGATGCGGGAGAAGTTAATTTTAAGGAGGATTTTTTCGGCCGGGCGACGAATCTCACGGTGAGCGGACAGCTCGAAGGTGAGCTGGCGGCCATGGGGTTTGCTGAAGTTTATACATTCGGGCCCACTTTTCGGGCTGAAAATTCCAATACCACCCGGCATCTGGCTGAATTCTGGATGATCGAGCCCGAAGTAGCTTTTAATGATCTGGAAGATAATATGAATCTGGCCGAGGCTTTTATCCGCTATCTGATCAACTATGTATTGAATAATAACCTGCCTGACCTTGAATTCCTGGATCAGCGGCTGGCAGAAGAAGAGAAACAAAAACCACTGGCCGAACGTAGTGAATCGGGATTGATCGAAAAACTGAAAGCTGTAGCCGGCCAGGATTTCGAAAGAATCACCTATACGCAAGCCATAGACATTCTGCTGCATTCTACGGCATATAAAAAGAAAAAATTTAAATATGATCTCTCCTGGGGAACCGACCTGCAAAGTGAACACGAACGTTGGCTGGTTGAAAAGCATTTTAAGAAACCGGTGATTGTTATAAATTATCCGAAAGAAATCAAGGCATTTTATATGAGACAGAATGAAGACGGTAAAACGGTCGCCGCCATGGATATTCTGGCACCGGGTATCGGTGAAATCGTGGGTGGTTCTCAAAGGGAAGAACGGCTGGAAGTACTGGAGAACAGAATGCGTGAAATGAATATACCCGTGGAACAGATGTGGTGGTATCTCGACACGCGCCGGTTTGGAACGGTTCCCCATGCCGGGTTCGGCCTTGGATTTGAACGAATGGTTCAATTCGTTACCGGTATGACCAATATCCGGGATGTGATTCCTTTTCCACGGACGCCGAAGAATGCCGAATTCTAAAATAAGTTTGAAGCCCGAGGCTTGAAGCGCGAAACATGAAACACCATGCATGTTAATAATTACTTCCGGCTTCCATCCTGCTTGCTGAAGCTTCCTGCTTCTGGCCTCCAGCCTCAGGCTTTTTTACCGTTCATCCTTTTCCTTAACCCTATTTTTATTTGGGCAAAATTTCTATATGATTCATTTTCACATGATTGTATCATTTCAATAGCCGGTATTAAAAGTTATTAACTTTTCTATGGTACTTTGTTTTGCATAGTACTAAAATTCTCCATATATTTGTATTGCAAGCAGGAATTCATCATTTAAAAGGCTAGCAATATGAACATAGAAAATACACAGAGCCAGATGAGAAAGGGAATTCTGGAATTCTGTATTCTTTCCGTCATCCGTCGCGGAGAGGCTTATCCTTCCGATATTGTAGAAGAAATGAGATCTGCCAACCTGCAGATCCTGGAAGGAACCCTTTACCCTTTGCTTACCCGGTTGAAAAACGCAGATATGTTAACCTACCGCTGGGTGGAAAGTAATTCGGGTCCCCCACGCAAATATTTTTCCCTTACGGAAAAGGGATTGGCATTTTACCGGGAACTGGAAACAACCTGGAAAGAACTCGCCAACGCAGTGGATGCCCTCGCCAACCGTAGTGAAAAAATATCCGAAAATCCATAAAACAACCTTATCAATCTCCAAATAAGCATACAATGAAAAAGATCATCAACATAAATTTCCACAGCCGGGTTATTCCGATTGAAGAAACAGCTTATGATATATTGCGTAAATACGTTGAGAGTCTGAAAAAACATTTTGCAACCGAAGAAGGTGGTGATGAAATCGTGAATGATATTGAAAACCGTTTTGCAGAACTTTTTTCTGACCGTCTCAAAAAAGGCGCCACCTGCATTACCGATGCAGATGTGGAAGAAATTATCACCAGTATGGGTCGTCCGGAAGACTTTGACCAGGATGAAAATACCGGCACAACCGGCAGTGCACAACCCGGGGCTTCATTTACAGATGAAACTGAAACCGAAGGCCCGCGTCGTTTGTATCGTTCTGAAAACGACAAAATGCTGGGAGGCGTGTGCGGCGGCCTTGCCGCTTACCTGAAAATAGATCCTTCCGTGGTGCGTATTATTTATGCATTACTCATCCTGGGAAGTTTTGGAACCGCCCTGCTGTTATATTTTATTTTATGGGTGGCGCTTCCGCCAAAATCCATGGTTTCAAAAATTAAAAAAAGACTTTTCCGCGATCCGGATCACCGCGTGATTGGCGGAGTTGCCAGCGGACTCGCTGCTTATTTTAACCTGGAGGTATGGATCCCGCGCGTCATATTTTGTCTTCCGCTGATTGCGGGTGCCATTACTTCCCTTTTCCGGCGTGAATGGTTTGAATATGACGGCCCGGCATTTCTAACCGGAGGATTTGGAGGAACATTATTTGTAACCTACATCATTCTCTGGATTGTTTTACCGGAAGCCGTTACGGCTTCTGAAAAACTCGAAATGCGGGGTGAGAAAATTGACCTGGGTTCTATCAAAAACACCATTAAAAGCGACCTGGAAGGATTCCGTCAAAAAGCATCCGTAGTGGGTACGGAAATGAAACAGAAAGCAGAACAATTCGGTAACGAAATGAAAAACAAATCCGGAAACGTGAGAAGGGATTTTTCATCTGCGAGAACTCCCGGACGGGGTATTGGCCATGCGATTGGCGTATTATTTAAGGCTTTCTTTTTATTCATATCCGTGATCATCACTTTTGCCCTGGTCATGGCATTGATCGGTCTGACATTCACCGGAGCCGGCGTGCTTCCTTTGAAGAATTATTTCATACAGGGATTCTGGCAGAATATCATGGTATGGGCCGTACTGGTTCTCTTCCTGATTTTACCGGTTATCGGAATATTAACCTGGCTTATCCGTCGCATCATCGGTGCCAGAAAAGGCAGCAGTTACCTGGGTTATACTTTTGGAAGCCTTTGGGTGGTCGGACTGATCAGTTTTATTTTCCTGCTCGCTTCATTCAGCCGAAACTTCAGCAACCGGAACGGAGTCCATACTGATATGGAATTAACGGGCCCGGCCAATGGAAAACTGATCGTTAAGATGGATGATACAAAACCTGATTTTTACGAATCAGACTGGATGGGAATTAACTGGCATCACAAAGGACCCTTCTTTGATGTAACAGAAGATAGCGTGACGCTGAATAATGTCCGGATCGATGTCGTTAAAAGCAGCGACACCGCCTGGCACCTGATTCTTGAAAAAATCAGTCGCGGCAGAACCGGTGCAGATGCACAGAGGTCTGCATCTGAAATCAATTTTCAGGTCACCCAGCTGGACAGCTTCCTTTTACTTGGCCGCGGGTTTTCAATTACACCTAAACAGCAATTCCATAACCAACAGGTTTTGGTGCTTATTAAAATGCCCGTTGGAAAAAGGATTTTCCTGAATGATAATCTGGATAATTATCATTGGTTCAATTTCAACAATAAATGGCATAATAACGGAATCAGCATAGACTGGGATGATACGAACAGTAACAGTGATTCCTGGGAATCCAATGTGGAATATGTAATGACGGATCACGGTTTGGAAAGGACGGGTAAAAATTTACAGAATAACGTGGATGATGAAAATCAAAACAAGAACTCATCTCCTGACAGCAGTAAAAAGAAAAATGACAATCCTAACGGAGAATATCGATATCACAAACCAAAAACAGTTAAATCCGCCACGACGGTCGTTCCGGGTCATACTACCCACACGGAAAACAAAGATTCCGAAGCAAATCCGGCCCTGGTTTTATTGACCAGACTGAGCTAGTCCGTCGGACTGGAAAAAGAAAACAGGGTCCCATCCCGCCTTAAGCGGAACGGGGCCCTATTTTTTATTGGCTGCCTGCACAGCAAGTTTTAATTTCGCGCCCGGGTTCTTAAACTTTTAACGGTATATGAAAAATACACCCTTTACGCACAAACACCTCGAAATGGGTGCAAAAATGGCCGAGTTCGCCGGGTATAATATGCCGATCAGTTATTCAGGGATCAATGATGAACACCTGGCCGTACGTAAAAATGCCGGCGTTTTCGATGTAAGCCATATGGGTGAATTTATTCTGAAAGGATCCGGCGCGCTGGACCTGATTCAACGGGTAACTTCCAATGACGCTTCGAAATTAATTCCCGGGCAAGCCCAATACAGCTGCCTTCCGAATGAATCCGGCGGTATCGTGGATGATCTGCTGGTTTACTGCATCAAAGATAAAGAGGTCTATATGCTGGTTGTTAATGCAGCCAATATCAAAAAAGACTGGAACTGGATAAGCCATTTTAATTCGGGAGGGGTTTCGATGGAAGACATTTCTTCCAAAACCTGTCTGCTCGCGGTTCAGGGACCGAATGCCACCCGCATCCTGCAGCCCCTGACTTCCATGGATCTGATGAACCTCAAATATTACAGTTTTGTAAAAGGTTCGTTCGCCGGTGTGGACAATGTGCTGATCAGTGCGACCGGATATACCGGTGCGGGGGGTGTAGAAATTTATTTCGAAGACAAAAACGATGCAGCCAATACAATCTGGGACGCCATTTTTGCTGCCGGCACCCCGCTGGGACTGAAACCCGCCGGGCTCGCGGCGCGCGACACCCTGCGACTGGAAATGGGCTACTGTTTGTATGGAAATGATATCGATGATAATACGTCCCCGCTGGAAGCCGGACTGGGCTGGATTACAAAATTCTCAAAATCCTTTGTGGGCCGTGAAAAAATCGAAGAGAAAAAGAAAAAAGAAATTCAGAAAAAACTGGTAGGATTTGAAATGCTGGAGAAAGGAATTCCCCGTCATGGATATGAATTGAAGGATTTTTCGGGCGCGACCATCGGAGAAGTGACTTCCGGAACACAATCACCTTCATTAAATAAAGCCATCGGACTCGGATATGTCCGGGATACTTTTTCAAACCCGGACGCAAAGATTTATATTAAAATCAGGGATAAACTTTTACAGGCCCGGGTTGTCAAACTTCCATTCCTGTCCTGAGGGGTAGTGCTTTTCCGTTCGCAGTGAATGTTCTCATATCGAATTTTTTTAGAAATGCCGGATACGAAACCATTTTTATACACTTCCATGTCGCCCGCACTATTGCATTTATATAATGCATCCCAGGCTACAGTCGTTATCATAGATGTGCTGCGTGCAACTTCCACCATCGCCACGGCTTTATATAACGGCGCACGGTATATTGTTCCGGTGGACAGTGTGGCAAAATGTATCGAACTGGGTCGGCAGATCAATTGTATCACAGCCGGTGAACGTGACGGAATGATTGCCGAAGGACTCAGTCACGGCAATTCACCATTTGAATACAACCGCGAATTTATCAGCGGGAAAATACTGGTTCTGACAACGACCAACGGTACACGCCTTCTTCATATGGCGCTCGAAAAAGGAGCGCGGGAAATCGTGACCGGATCATTTGCAAATCTGGATTCCGTGACGGAATATCTTATCAGGCGGAAAAACAATATCATCCTTGCCTGTGCCGCCTGGAAAGACCGGATCAATATTGAAGATATTTTATTTGCCGGCGCTGTGATTGAAAGGATCCGCGGATATTTCACGGTTGAATGCGATGCTTCCCACATGGCCGCTGAATTATATCATAAAGCTTCCGGGGATCTTTTCGGATTCATGAAAAATAATAATGCTTCCCACTTTAACCGTTTAATGGGGTATGGCCTGGAGAGTGATATCCGTTATTGCCTGGAACCCAACCTGGCCAATGTGCTTCCGATTTATGAAGACGGGAAATTAAATATCTACTGAGCCATTTCCCATCTGTCCATTTTTCTTTCGAAAACATCCAGTGGCATACACCCGTCATTCAACACTTCATCGTGGAAATGGGCGATATTAAATTTGTTTCCCAATTCTTCGGTAAACCGGGTTCTGAGTTCACGAATTACCAGGGCACCTGTTTTATAACTCAATGCCTGCGCCGGAATGGCGATATACCTTTCTATTTCGGCCGTAGCGTCGGATTCGCTGATGGATTGATTGCTCATCATATATTGAATAGCCTGTTCCCGTGTCATTTTTTTCAAATGCATGGCTACATCCACCACCAGCCGGATCGCCCGATGACTCTCATTGCTTAATGCACCCATATATTGATACGGATCCGTATACAGACCGAGTTCTTTTCCCAGTGATTCAGCATATAGCGCCCATCCCTCCCCGTAAGCCCCGTACCACCCGAATCTCCTGAACTTTGGAAGCATCGTGTCTTCCAGCTGGATGGACATCTGGTAATGATGCCCGGGAATGGCTTCATGCAGAAAGAGGGATTCCGAACCGACAGAAGCCGGATCATACCTGGTTGCATCCAGTATGGGAACATAAAATATGCCCGGTCTGCTGCCACCCGGGTCACCCTGATTGTATTCTGCACTCGCACTGGCTGCCCTGAATGCTTCGGTCTGGTGGATCTCAAATTTCATTTTTGGCGTGTGCCCAAATAATTTATTGAGGTTGGGATCAATGGTTATCTGAATTTTTTTATAGGCATTCAAAACGTCTTCCGGCGTTTTGTAAGGCATGAACCGGGCATCGGTCTTCAAATAATTAAAAAAAGCCGGGAGGTCGCCGGCGAAACCCGTTTTAGTTTTTGTCGATTCCATCTCCCCCCGGATTCTTCTGACTTCTGAAAGCCCGGTTTGATAGATTTCCTCAGCGGTTTTATCGGTGGTGGTCCAGTAACGGATCAGGAAATTATATAAATCCTTTCCATGGGGTAACGCATCATATCCAATGCTGCTGCTGCTTTTAGGCAGGTATTCGTTCTGAAGGAAATCGGCCAGTTTCCTGTAAGAAGGAACCAGGGTTCTGGCAATCAGTTCTGACATGTAAAAGGTTATTTTTTGCTTATCCTCAGCACTGAATGAATCAGGCATCAATAGAACGGGGGTATAAAATATACTCCTGGTAAAATCGGGGGTAACCATATGCTGCATTTCCGGAATCATTTTTTCTACCAGGCAACGGGGAAGGATATACCCGTTTGCGAGTCCTTTCCTGAAATAAATGATGGCACTGTCGGTCCAGGCCTGGAACTTGCCGGCTCTTAAAATCCAGTTATAATAATCCTGTACGGTATTAAAAGGCTGAATGCCGCTTCCACTGCCCATCTGGCCCAGAAAAAGGGGCGTTCCTTCAAACTGGTTAAATGGCATATACTGGAGATTGGGCATTGTGACGATATTGATCGTAAAATGTAAATCCAGCCCCTCCAGGTATATTTTCATTTCCCGTAGAAAAATATCATAGCTGATCTGGTCTTCCCGGTTCAGCTTATCACGGTCAAAAACGAGGATTTTATCCAGATAACTACCAAAAAATTTATGGAGGGTATCCATATAACTGTCCGTAAAATCAGCCGGAAGCTGGTCATTAAACCGGTTATCGCCGTTTTGAGTGGCTTCCAGTGGCAGGTATTTCATCCTGTCCTTATAATAATTCTCCAGAACCTGCTTCAGCGCCAGATTATCCGGAGTGGACCGGTTGGAATGCATGAGTTTACAGGAGGCAATTACACAACATATCAGCAGGAATGAATATGAATAAAATCTCATGCAGGCAAATTTGGGAACTAAAGCTAAGCATTTCAAGATATAAGGGAAAGCGAACAAATAATTTTCAGGACAGAAATGCATTGGAATTTATTTTTTCACATATCTTCGCCAGACTAAGCTGCTTAGCCTCCGTTTGTTCGACCTTATGCATTCCCGAAATCGTATTCAACAAAACCGTATTTTGTCAAATTAAATCAGCACGGACTGTGGATTGGTACAACAATTGCTGTCTGCGTTATATATTTTAAATTTTATCGCCAAATCGATTATTCATTAACTTTCTTAAAATGATTCTTATGAAGCTTAGGTACATTCTACTTTTCGCAGTTTCTTCATTGTTCTTTTTCTCCTGTGTGAGCACCAAAAAATTTAAAGAAATGCAGGCCATGATGCAGGGCCGCTTTGACTCACTGAGCGCTGAATATGCAAAACTTCAGGGACAACTGAAGAATTGTAACGACCAGACAGCTGCGCTGACTACTCAAAAAACCGGCTTACAGTCACAGGTAGACGAATTAACCAAACAAGTTGCATTCCTCAGAGAAAACAATACACAGGCTCTGAAGCAACTGGAGGATATGTCGGTTATTTCCGGTGCACAGGCTGAAAGTATCAAGAAATCACTTGATAATATAGGAGCCAAAGACGCATACATCCGCGATCTTCAATCCGCTATGGCTCATAAAGATTCCATGAACATGGCCCTGGTGATGAACCTGAAAGGCGCCGTTGGAAGCGGAAACGATTCTGACATCAACATTAAAATTGAAAAAGGCGTTGTATTCATTGACATTTCCGATAAAATGCTTTTCCAGAGCGGAAGTTTCATTGTATCAAAGGGTGCTAAAGATGTACTCTCTAAGGTTGCTGCCGTTCTGAAGAACCAGCCCGATGTTGAGTTCATGGTTGAAGGAAATACAGATGATAAAGTTTATCGTAGCGGTGTCCTGATTGACAACTGGGATCTGAGTTGTAAACGTGCCACTTCAGTGGTTCGCATACTGGTAAAAACATACGGTCTTACTCCGGCGAAGATTACTGCTGCCGGTCGTGGTGAATATAATCCGGTGATGTCGAACGATTCAAAAGATGGTCGTGCTGCAAACCGTCGCACAAGAATCGTGATCCTTCCACAACTGGATCAGTTCTTCAATCTGCTTGAAACCAAACACTAAACACATTTCATACGAAATCATTTTAGAGGTCCTCCTTTTGGAGGACCTTTTTTTTGCCTGTAAGGCAAAAAAAAGCCTCCGAAAGGAGAATGTGCAAATATGCAAATATGCAAATGTGCAAATGGACGGGATAGGTTTTGCCATGACATACAGTTAATGGGTCGTGTCAGGCCTATCTATTTTGGTGGGGAGATTAACGATTCTTTATTTTAGAAATCCAATTTGCACATCTGCACATCTGCACATCTGCACATTTGCACATTTGCACATTAAAAGAATGTAAGAGGATATTAATCCAAAGGATTAATATCCTCTTACATTCTTTCCTTCCATATAGTTTATGAAGGCCCGGTTAACGACTTTATTTCCGCCCGGAGTCGGGTAGTTGCCGGTAAAATACCAGTCACCGGTATTGGTGGGGCATGCTTCGTGCAGTGATTCAATGGTCTGATAGATGACCTGTACCGGTGTTTTAATATCCGGGGGGGTGATCAGTTCGGCTATTTTATCGGAGATTTCCTGAGTGGTAAAAGGTTTATATACCTGCCGAACGATGTTCTCTGAATGCAATTGTCCGGTGCGTTCGAGTTCTTTACAAAGCTCGTACATTTCGGTAAGGCATTTTTCCTTTCCGCGTTCATGCATCAGTGTTATAGCTGCACGGAAAGCAATAAAATCACCCAGTTTACTCATGTCAATTCCATAACAATCCGGATACCGGATCTGTGGTGCGGAAGAAACAATGATTATTTTTTTCGGTTCCAGCCTTGCCAGCATACGTACAATGCTTTCGCGCAGGGTAGTACCCCGAACAATGGAATCGTCGATCACGACCAGTGTATCCACGTCTTTTTGAACGGTGCCGTAAGTAATATCATAAACGTGCTGAACCATTTCATTGCGGCTGGCATCGGCCGTAATAAATGTGCGCATCTTCACATCTTTGGTCGCAATTTTTTCAACCCTGATTTTCCGGTTGATCATCTGCGAAAGTTTTTCTTCCGTCAGATCATTACCCCAGGACAAAATCCTTTCGATCATTACTTTTTTCAGGTAGTCGTCAAGCCCTTTCCACATACCATAAAAAGCTACTTCGGCTGTATTGGGAATAAAAGAAAATATACTGTTCTTCAAATCGTGATTTACGGAATTCAGAATCTGTTCGCTGAGGTTATAACCAAGAGCAATACGTTCACGATATATTTTTTCATCGCTGCCTCTTGAAAAATAAATGCGCTCAAAGCTGCAGGCACGGCGTTCTTTGGCAGGAATAATCTGTTCTACTGAAAAACGGCCGTTTGATTTTGAGATCAGTGCATTACCGGGCATCAGTTCCAGTACTTCATTTTCTCCCACGTTAAATACAGTGCGGATAGCAGAGCGTTCAGAAGCGGCAATGATCACTTCATCATTGGCGAAATAATAAGCGGGCCTTATGCCATGTGCATCGCGAAAAACAAATCCGTCTCCGTTTCCCACGAGACCGCCCACCGTAAATCCGCCGTCAAAAAGCGGAAGGGCCCGTTGCAGTACTTTTTTGAGATTCAATTCTTCCGGCATTTCTTCATCTGCCTGCACAATGAAATGATGAATCACTTCCATCATGGCTGCGAGGTCGCTCTGTTTCTGAAATATACCGGGTTCAATATTTATCAGCGCAAAGAGTTCATCGGTATTCACCAGATTAAAATTGCCTGCCAGAGCAAGGTTGCGGGCTGGAATGGTATCTCTTTTTATGAAGGGGTGGCAGAATTCAACATTGTTTTTTCCCTGAGTACCATAGCGGAGATGGCCTAGCAGGAGTTCACCTAAAACGGAAATATGTCCTTTCAGCAGACCGGGATGTTTTATTATATCAGGTTGATATTTTTCAAGATCCTTTACTTCTTCATTAATTTTTGAAAATATGTCAGCAATGGGCTGGTTATTATTACTGCGGATCCGGTGGAGAAAGGGGTGACCGGGTTCGATATTCAATTTTACGGAAGCAACGCCGGCCCCGTCCTGGCCCCGGTTATGTTGTTTTTCCATCAGCAGGTAGAGCTTATTTAAGCCATACAATGCCGTACCATATTTCTGGAGATAAAAGGAGAAAGGTTTGCGAAGTCTGATGAATGCCAAACCGCATTCATGTTTAATTTCGTCGCTCAATTTTTTCTTTTTAAAGGCGCCGGATCCGGAGATCCGAAGCTCAGTTTTCCGTTTTTTGAACCATCTGCCTGCCGGTAGAAGGCGCCAGAACGAAAGTGAAGCGCAAAGGTAATCGAATTTGACCGAAAGAAGAAACCGGGGTGGGGGGTGTGGCTTTTAAATGGTTACGGAGCTGGAATACATATAATGGATGAGCGCCGCGGCATTTTTAAGCTTTAGTTTTTTCAGAATATTATGGCGGTGTACTTCTACTGTTTTAATAGAAATATTCAGTTTAAAAGAAATGTCTTTGGATGAACTGCCATGTTTAATCAGGTTGATTACGTCCATTTCCCTTTCCGTAAGTGTATTAATGGCGGCGATCATTGCCGGATCTTCACTGGAGTCTGAAATGAGATCCTTTATCTCTTCGCATACAAATTTATTTCCCTGTGATACTTCCAGGATGGCAGTGAACATTTCTTCTTTGGAAGAATTCTTCGTAACATATCCGGAAGCCCCCAATTGCAGCATTTTCTTTGCGTATGCAGGCTGGGAATGCATGGTAACACCTATAATACGGGTTTCCGGGGACCGTTCCTTGATCTGGCGTGTTGCTTCTATGCCTGAAAAAGGGAGCATATTGATATCCATGAGCACTACGTCCGGATGCAAATTTTCACTCATTGTTACCGCATCTTCTGAATTAGAACTGGTTCCGATTACTTTGAACCGGGGATCCCGGTTGAGGATGATCGTCCAGGTCTCCCTTATCAGCTTATGATCATCAGCTATTAAAATACTAATCATATCAATGTTTTCAATTGGCCATTCTGGTACAAGGTCTAAAAATGCTACCCTTCTTGTAATATACTAAAAATCTTCGATTAAATTTTAATTGCCGGGCATATATTGCCTGGTTGCCCATTTTGACATATTACTGCAGTTGCGATAATCTCCATCAATCATGATATAGTAAGTGGCTATCCTTGCCTGAAACCAGGTTTGCAGGGTCTTATTCTTTTTTTGCTCGAGTGCCCGCTGGGATATCCGGTTATAGTCGTCTTTCAAATTTTCCCGGTGTGGTTCGGATTTGGAAATGATGTAGATTATACGGACTCCTTTTTTACCACGTTCATCCGTAAATACAGCCGGCTGGGAATATTGTCCTGAGTTCAGGTTCGCTTTTTTCAATTGCAATACCATCTCTTTGTCCAGTTCGTCAATTTTTAAATAGTTTGATCCGTCGCGGGCCATGAGGATTCCGGCGGTAAACTTGGCATTTTCATCTTCACTGTATTTTAATACAGCTTCCCCAAATCCCATAGATTTAGAAACCAATAGCTGACGAATGGTATCCAGCTTGGCAATTGCTTCGGCTGATTCCGGTTCAGTGATTTGGGGAATACGGAGAATATGACGAATAACCGCATCGTCGCCATTACGGCTTTCCATCTGAATAATGTGGTATCCGAATTTTGTTTTGATGACCGGGGAGATCTGGCCGTCTTTCAAACGGAATGCGGCTGCTATGAAAACAGGATCCCATTGTTTTTCCAGCCGGTTGATCTGGTACTCTCCTCCTTTATCCTTACTTCCCGGATCATCAGAGTACAGGGAAGCCAGTGTTTTAAATTGTTTAGCCCCGCTTTCCACCTGTTGTTTGTATTCATTCAGCTCATCAATGGCGAGCAATTCGATATCGCGGCTGGGTTTCGGATAAATCACGATCGTTCCGATTTGTAATTCAGACTCATAAAAAAAGAGGCTGTCCTTGGGGATCTTATCATAATATTCCTTGACTTCCGTAGGCGTTATTTTAACCCCTTCCATAATTTTGGACCGCATTCCCTGCGCCATACGCTGTTCCTTGATGGGCTCATGAAACTCTTCCCGCATCTGGTATATGGTTCTTCCCGCAATTTGTTCAAGGGCTTCTTTGCTGCCATATTGGGCAATGAAATAGCGGATTTTCTGGTCGATCTCCGCTTCTATTTCTTCTTCCGTAACCGGAATTGAATCTTTTTGGGCCTGCAGAACGAGTGCCTTCTGTACCAGCATGCCATCCAGGATGGTGCACCCGTCCTGTTCCTGGCCACCCTGCCGTTTAATGTCTTCATTTGCAATGAAGATTTCGGATTTCAGGATGATTTTGTCTCCAACGATGCCGACGATCTTATCAGCAACTACTTTATCCTGGGCCAGGGCAGCAGTGGCCATCAGTATGGAAAAAGCAGCGGAAAGTATATATTTCATAAACAGGAATCTGAAACATTCAAAAATACGCTCATTCATTTCTTTCAGGGGCCCATAACGGGCTTTTAACAAAAAATTGCTTTCTTAATTGTCAATTGTCAGTTGTTAATTGTTAACGCTAAAATTTCAGTTAACAATTGACAATGAACAACTAACAATTATAAGGTTCGTTTCACTTCTTCCTCTTCATACGCTTCCACTATATCCCCCACATGATAATCACTGAAGTTCTTTATGGTGAGTCCGCATTCCATACTGGAAGGCACTTCTTTGGCATCGTCCTTAAACCTTTTCAGGGAAGCGAGTTCTGCAGTAGCCCCTTCGCCGACCGGGTAAACCACGATACCGTCCCGCACCAGCCTGATCTTGGAATTCCGGTAAATCTTTCCATCGAGTACATAACAACCCGCTACGGTTGCCTTGTCGAATTTGAACACGTTGCGGATTTCGACATTGGCCACCACTTTTTCCTGGATTTTGGGTTCAAGCATACCTTCCATGGCGCTTTTCACTTCTTCGATCGCATTATAGATGATGGAGTAGGTCTTGATCTGCACACCTTCGTTTTCCGCAAGTCTTGCAGCCTGAACGGAAGGACGCACATTAAACCCTACAACAACGGCATCAGAGGCAGTGGCGAGTAAAACATCACTTTCTGTAATGGCACCGACTGCTTTATGAACCACTTTAACTGCAATTTCTTCTGTGGAGAGTTTCTGCAGTGAATCACTCAGGGCTTCTACGGAACCATCCACGTCACCCTTCAGAATGAGGTTGAGTTCCTTAAAATTACCCAGTGCGAGACGACGGCCGATTTCATCCAGGGTTATATGTTTCTTGGTCCGGATACCCTGTTCACGGGCCAGCTGGCCACGGCGGTTGGCGGTTTCCTTTGCTTCGCCTTCATCTGCGAATACCTTGAATTTTTCACCCGCCTGCGGAGCGCCGTTCAATCCCAGCAACAATACCGGAGAGGATGGCGGCGCATCATCGATTTTTTTATTCCTTTCGTTGAACATGGCCTTGATGCGGCCATAATACTGACCGGAAACGACCAGGTCCCCGCTTTTCAGCGTTCCACCCTGCACCAGTACGGTGGCCACATAACCACGTCCTTTATCCAGGGAAGCTTCAATCACGGTTCCGGATGCTTCCCGGTTCGGATTGGATTTCAGATCCAGTATTTCTGCTTCGAGCAATATTTTTTCCAGCAACAGGTCTACGTTCTGACCTTTTTTGGCTGATATCTCCTGGCTCTGGAATTTACCTCCCCAGTCTTCTACGAGGATATTCATCCCGGCCAGCTGTTCTTTTATCTTTTCCGGATTCGCTCCTTCCTTATCAATTTTATTGATGGCAAATACCATGGGAAGATTGGCCGCCTGGGCATGTGATATGGCTTCCTTGGTTTGCGGCATAATGGCATCGTCTGCAGCGATCACGATGATCGCGATGTCGGCAGCTTTGGCACCACGGGCACGCATAGCCGTAAATGCCTCATGGCCCGGTGTATCCAGGAAAGTGATCTTCTTTCCGTTGGCCGTGGTCACCTGGTAGGCGCCGATATGCTGTGTGATACCTCCGGCTTCGCCGGCAACCACATTGGCTACGCGGATAAAATCCAGGAGGGAGGTTTTACCATGATCCACGTGACCCATGATGGTGACCACGGGTGAACGTGGAACAAGGTCTTCCGGTGTATCTATAATTTCTTCTTCTTCAAGCTCCAGGGCATCATCAATACCTATGAATTCAACGGTATATCCAAATTCACCAGCTACCAGTTCGATCACATCGGCTTCCAGCCGCTGGTTGATGGAAACCATCATACCCAGGCTCATACACTTGCTGATAATATCTGCATAACTCACATCAATCAGGTTGGACAGTTCACTGACGCTGATAAATTCCGTAACCTGGAGTTTGTTGCTTTCCTGTTGTTCGTTTCCGGATTGTTCCGCATTTTCTTCTCGCCGGGCACGACGGTATTTTGCCTTACTGCCTCTTCCGCGCCCGCCGGTTCCGGCCAGTTTGGCCTGTGTTTCGCGGATTTTTTCCTGAATTTCTTTTTTGTCAATTTCTTTCTGATCGCGGGGACTGGCTGTGCTTCGGTTTGTATTGCTGGCAGGAGAACGAAGATCGCGGCGCAGTATGGGTTTCGCCCCGCTGCTGGGCCGGGTCGGATCACGCTGAACAGGCGTTCCGATGCCGGAGGGTTTGCCGTTATTGTTTCCGCCACCCTCTCTTTTTTCAATGGGAATACGCTTTCTTTTTCTTTTTTCATCCCCCTGTTTAGGCTTTTCAGTCTCTACCGGCAGATCAATTTTCCCGAGAATGCGGGGGCCTTCCAGCTTATCAATTAAAATATTTTCTATCGTTGCTTCATCCGGTTTTTCAATTTCCGATTCTTTATCTTCAACTATAATTTCTACCGGTTCTGAAACAATGGTCGGAATAATTTCTTCAACAACAACGGGTTTTGGTTCCGGTTCTTTTTTCTTTGTCGTTTTCTTTGGCCTGGTTGAAGAATCAATCTGGGAGAGGTCGATCTTGTCCAGGATTTTTGGCATCTCAATATCGGGGGCCTCGATCTTTATGATTTCAGGTTCTTTCTTTGGCTCTTCAATTTTCACGATGGGCTTCACCTCTTCTATCACGACGGGTTCTTCCTTTACTGCTTTCCTGGGATCTTTTCTGAAAAGAACGGTTTCGTCTTCTTTCTTGCGCTTCGCTTCCACACTGCCTTTGGGGAGGTCGATCTGATTGCTCTTCAGCTTGGCTGTTTTGTCGCCCTGGAATTCCAGCTGGAGAGACCGGTACATGTCATCGCTCAGTTTTGCCGTGGGCTTGAGGTCATCCTTGCTGAATCCTTTTCCAACCAGGAAATCCACCAGCGTTTCCTTGCCGATATTGAATTCCTTGGCTGCTGCCATTAAACGTGGTGTTGTCGTTTCTGCCATATGAATTGAATCCATGAACTGACGGTCCGTCCATGGACCGCCGTCATGTTTTTATAAATGGTTTATAATGAAGAATACCCGTAATCATAAAATCATGATTCAGGATTATTCTTTTTCGAATTCTTCTTTGAGTACGCGACGAACTTCTTCAATCGTTTCCTTTTCCAGGTCCGTTCTGCGTTCCAGCTCTTCCACAGATAAATCCAATACACTATGGGCCGTATCACAACCGATCCGCTTCAGTTCATCAATGATCCATGTTTCAATTTCATCGCTGAATTCGTCCAGGTCAATATCGAATTCTGTTGTTTCTCCTTCGTTATCCCGGAATACATCGATGGAATATCCTGTCAACTCCTGGGCCAGTTTTATATTCACCCCTTTCCTTCCGATTGCCAGGGATACCTGATCCGGCTTTAAGTAGACATTTACATGCAGCTTTTCGCTGTCTATGTCCATACTGGTAATCTTGGAAGGCGTTAAAGAGCGCTGAAGCAGGAGCTGGATATTTGCCGTATAATTAATGACGTCTATATTTTCATTCTTCAGTTCCCGCACGATGCCGTGGATCCGGCTTCCTTTCATACCCACACAGGCGCCTACCGGATCAATCCGGTCGTCGTAGGATTCTACGGCCACTTTAGCCCGTTCACCAGGTTCACGAACTATTTTTTTAATAACGATCAGCCCGTCGAATATTTCCGGTACTTCAATTTCAAGGAGTTTAGCCAGGAAGGAAGGACTGGTGCGGGAAAGGATGATGACGGGAGAATTATTTTTCATGTCCACTTTCTTCACCACCGCCCGGATACTTTCTCCTTTTTTAAAATAATCCTGTGGTATTTGTTCTGATTTGGGAAGAATGAGTTCGTTGCCTTCTTCATCCAGCAGCAAAATTTCTTTTTTCCAAACCTGGTATACTTCTGCACTGATGATCTCGCCGATGCGTTCGCTGTATTTTTTTACCAGCACATTTTTCTTCAGGTCACCGATACGGCTGGCAAGGGTTTGTTTGGCAGCCAGGATGGCCCTGCGGCCAAAGTCGAGGATTTCGATTTCTTCGTAAAGGTCTTCCCCCACTTCATAATCCGGTTCCAGCTTCACGGCATCGCTGTAAGCAATCTGTGCCAGCGGATCTTCCACCGCGCCATTCTCCACAATCGTGCGCCTGCGCATGATTTCAAGGTCACCCTTTTCCGCATTCACAATCACATCAAAATTTTCATCGCTGCCGTATTTTTTACGGAGTAATGTTTTGAAAACGTCTTCCACGACTTTCATCATGGTAGGACGGTCAATATTTTCGGCTTCCTTGAAATCCTGGAAAGCTTCGATCAAATTGATACTTGCCATGGCGTTCTTTTTATCGGTCCAGTTAAAAAACGATCTGGACCTTGGTTGATTTTATATTGTTGAATAAATAAACATGATAACTGATTTCCTTTTTCTTTGAAGGAAGTTTCCCCATGGAAGGCTTGCCTGTGGCTTCTTCCAGCATGAATCCCTCTTCCGTCACTTCTTTCAGCAAACCTTCTTTCAGGGTTCCGTCCAGGAAGGATACTTCCACCGGTCTGCCAATATTTTTTTTATACTGGCGGAAGGATTTAAGGGGTTCATCCAAACCTGCTGAAGAAACTTCCAGCGAAAAATCCCCCTCCGGGTACAGCGCCGCTTCTTCCAGCTTCTTATACAACATCCGGTTTACCCGCACACATTTCTCAATCGTTATTCCGGCATCGCCATCTAGAAATACCTTGATGTTATTCGTTGGTTTGATCCGAAGATCCACCAGGAAATACACCGGCTCTTCCCGGAGGATCTCCTCAATCATCTGACGGATGCTTTCAATCTGGGTTTCCTTATCCATATGAAAAGAAGAAGGGAACGATTGCGTTCCCTTCCTGTTGTTTCACTATACCGGCTGCAAATTTAACGGAATTTTTCGATTCCCCCCAAATATGGTATATAATATTCGCGCAGGTTTTAACAGGGATTTTGGTACATCTGTATTAAATTTGTATCCCATGAATATTTTTGTCCTGGCTTTACTGGGTTATCTCCTCTACCGTTTTGTAGCAGGATTTCTGGTTCCCCTTTTCCAGACCACCCGGCATATGCGCCAGCAGTTCCATGATGTGAATGGAAGGGCAAATCATCCTGCCGGGTCTTCCCCGAATTCCGGGAACGGAACAGCAGGAAACAATGGAAAGACAGAGAGTCCGAAGCCCGGATCTTCTAAAGTGGGAGAATACATTGATTTTGAGGAAATCAAGTGATCTTCGGCTTTAGCCGAAGATCACAATGTGCAAATGTGCAGATGTGCAAATGTGCAAATGGAACGGCAGGCAGGCGTCAACCATCAACCATCAACCATCAACCGTCAACCGTCAACCATCGACCATCGACCATCAACCATCAACCGTCAACCGTCATCCCTGCCTGCCGGCAGGCAGGCGTCAACCATCCTACCACCGTATATCCGTAATATATAACCCCGGCGGTAAATAAAGTCCTTTCAGACCAGATTTGATGGCCCCTTCCACGTTCATCAGGGCATCATCCACAAAAAGCGTTTCCTGTGAATTCAGCCCATTTTCGGCCATAATCTGCTTAAAACCGCCCAAATCGGGCTTTCTATGGCCCAAAACATGGGAAAAATAGGCTTTTTCAAAAAGGTCTTCCAGTCGCCCGCCGAAGGTTTCCCGGTAGATTTCACTGAATTTCTGGTAATGGATCGCGTTGGTATTGCTATATAATAAGAGCCGGTATTTGCCCTTCAGCGACCTCAGTAAATCGATCCGATCGGGCGGGAAATGGAGGAGTAAGGCATTCCAGGCATTGATGACCGCCTCATCACTTACTTCTTCAGATAACAATTTTTTTATTTCCCGGATGAAATGTTCATCAGAAATCCTTCCCGCTTCATGGTCACTGAAAAAAGAAGCGGCGAAACCATGTCCGAAATATTCATGGATATTCCGGATTCCGAGCTCTGTAAAGGCATGGAGGGTCCGTTTCACGTCGATGTCCATGATGACGCCACCCAGGTCGAAGATTATATTTTTGACATTATCCATTTTAAATGCTTAAAGCTTAAAGCCTAAAACTGTCTTTGTTGGTTTTAAGCTTTGGGCTTTCGGCTTATCCCTGAATGGGTTTTAGGCTTTACGCCTTAGGCTTTGGACTTATCCGCTTAATTCTTGCCATTAATCTGAAGGTTTGTATTGGTTTTAGGCTTTAGGCTTTGTGCTTTCGGCTTATCAGGTACTAATCCTAAAAGATCGGCTTCCACAACATCCCTTGAATTGCCGCCCACGAAAACCTTGAATGCACCGGGTTCATAAATCCATTTCAGATCGCTGTTCACATATTTCAGGTCTTCAGTAGTTAATGTGAAACTGATTTCTTTGCTTTCATCTTTCTTCAAAAATACTTTCTGGAACTTCTTCAGCTCCTTAACAGGTTGGGTGACTGTTGCCACCAGGTCCCGGATATACAGCTGTATGGTTTCTTCCCCGTCATAGTTTCCGGTATTGGTTACCGTTAGTTTGACTGTAACCGGCTGAACAGGAGAAATACCGGCGGTGCTCATGGAGAGCGGACTGTACGAAAACTTTGTATAACTCAATCCATAACCAAATGGATACAGCGGGTCATTGGAAATGTCCAGGTAGTCCGATTTGAATTTCGTATTACCGTCTCCCGTATAAGGCCGGCCCGTATTCTTATGATTATAATAAATGGGGATCTGGCCCGGGTGGGCAGGAAAGGTCATGGTTAATTTCCCGGATGGATTGTATTCACCAAATAAAACATCCGCAATGGCATTGCCCGCTTCCGTGCCGCCAAACCAGACATCCAGCAGGGCACCCGCGTTTTTATCTTCCCAGTTAAGAATTAAAGGCCTTCCGTTGAAAATCACCAGCACAACGGGTTTGCCGGTCTTCACGAGGGCCTTCAATAAATTCTCCTGGCTTTCCGGAATGGTGATATCGGCGCGACTGGACGACTCACCGCTCATATCGGCCGCTTCACCCAATACAGCTACCACAACATCAGCTTTTGATGCGGCAGCTACAGCCTCCTCCAGCATGGCTTCCGCAGTTCTGGTTTCAGGTTCTATTTCAATGCCCAGTGCATTGGTGCGTTTGACCAGGATGGTATCATCCGAAATATTGGCGCCTTTTGCATATATAATATTGACACCGGACCCGGCTACATTTTTTATTCCATCTATTACGGTGATGGATTTTGACGGATCTCCCGACACGCTCCAGGTGCCAAGCATATTGCGGTGATTATCGGCCAGCGGTCCGACGAGTGCAATGGTTCCGGATTTTTTCAGGGGGAGTAACTGGTCTTTATTTTTCAGCAGCACAAAACTGTGCTCAGCCACTTCGCGCGCAAATTTCCGGTTATCCCCGGAGAGTAATTCTTTGGCAGCCCGTTCCGTATTCATGCGGGAATAGGGATCTGAAAATAAACCGAGTTTATATTTTGCTTCCAGAATCCGGCGACAGGCCTGGTCAATTTCTATTTGTGTTACTTTTCCTTCCTGCAAAGATTTTTTCAGTGTGGTCAGAAATCCTTCCCCCACCATGTCCATGTCCAGGCCTGCATGGAGCGCCAAAGCAGATACGGTGGAAAGATCCCCCATACCATGGGCTTCCATTTCATTGAGTGAAGTGTAATCCGAAACCACCATACCGTTAAATTTCCATTGGTTGCGCAGCAGGTCGGTCAGCAGCCAGCGGTTACCGGTGGCCGGCACGCCGTCGATTTCATTAAATGAACTCATCATGGATCCGGCGCCGGCATCAATGGCTGCTTTATAAGGCGGCAGGTAATATTGGAACATTTGGATCCGGCTCATGTCGACCGTATTGTACTCCCGTCCCGCTTCAGCCCCGCCATATAAAGCAAAATGCTTTACGCAAGCCATCACGGATTCTGAATTGCGTAGATCTTTTCCCTGATAACCTCTTACAATCGCGGCAGCAATCCGTGAACCGAGATAGGGATCCTCCCCCGAACCTTCAGAAACCCTTCCCCAGCGTGGATCCCGGGCGATGTCTACCATGGGAGAGAAAGCCCAGGCCAATCCATCGGCACTGGCTTCCCTTGCGGCCATCCGGGCACTTTTTTCAATCAGGATGGTATCCCAGGAACAGGAAAGGCCCAGCGGAATCGGGAAAATGGTCCGGTGACCATGAATAACATCCAGTCCGAAGATCAGTGGAATATGCAGACGGGTATCTTTCACGGCGATATCCTGTGCCTGTTTTACATTATCGGGGCCCGTAATGCCAAATAATCCACCGACCATACCCTGACGGATTTTATTATTTACGTCTTTACTGACGACGGAGCCGGTCACTGCTCCTCCGGGAATGACGAGATTGAGCTGACCGATTTTTTCATCGACGGTCATTTTGCTCATGAGTTGACTGATATACGCATTCATCTTTGCATCCTGCGCCTGCAGGAAACCTGTAAAAATCAGTGTGAGCATAATCGTTAGAATACTTTTCATGTGTGTTTATTTTAATAAGTATGGTGCAATCGCTTTTTGCCAGATCGCGTATCCCCTGGCATTCATATGCAGGTTGTCTTCCAAAAAAATATCTGCCATGATCGATCCGTCGGCGTTCAGCATTTTATGATAGACGTCTACGAAAGCAGTATGGGGATTTATCGAAAGATAGGTTTGAATGAGCAGGTTCGCTTTTTCCATTTTTTCTTTCAGCCGTGCGCGGCTCGGACTGGGCTTGATAGAGACATACACGATATTCCCGCCGGGCAGATTCGAACGGATCCCTTCAAATAATACCCTGAACCGCTCAAAAACCGTGTCAGCGGTTACGCTGTCAGAAAAAGCGAGATCATTGTCCCCGCAATAAATCACGATTTGTTTCGGATGATACGGATAAATAATATCGTCTTCGTAGCGTATCAGATCCGGGAAAGAGGAACCACCAAAGCCGCGGTTGATAATGGTATAACCGGGGAAATAACTGCTCACGTCCGTCCATTTTCTAAATGAGGAGCTGCCGACGAAGAGTATGGCATTGGCGGGCGGGGGATTTTCCTGGTCCTGCTTTTTGAATGCCTGTATTTCACCGGCAAAGGGTTGTGCAAAGCAATGAGCGGAAAAAAACAGAAAAATAAACAACAGGAAAGGCCTTAATATTTTCATTAACCTTATTTAATGTTCTGATGGATTATATGGTACAAGCAACAATATGAAAATACGAAGATTCAGGGTTGCTGAAATGATTTCACTTCGACGGGTTTTGTTTTTTCAGAAATACCGTTTTCATTAAATGCTTCAATAGAAAAATAATACGTTCTGTCTTTGTCCATCGCTTTAAAATAATATTGATTGTCGTTATACAGCATCACATTATTGTAAAGTTTATCCGGTGCGATGCCCCAGTAAATATTGTATCCGGTCGCATTATTCACGGTGAACCATTTGATGAGTGCGTTCCGCGGATCATTTTCGCTTCGCAAGACAATGAATTGTTTTACCGTATCCGGTTTTTCTCCGGAACCTTTACCAAAAGCCCTGATTCCGCTGATCGCAAATTTACCGGTGGGCATGTGTATGTTTTCCAGTTTTAAATAACGTGTGCGGACGGCTTTTGATAATTCAATGTATTCATGCGGAATATCCGTGTGGTTATGGCTTTTATCCATTAATGTTTTCCAGGTTTTTCCATCTGAAGATTCCCAGAGGATATACTGATGGTAAATGCCATTTATTTTTCCCAGGAAAGAGGAATCCACATCCTGGTCGGCATAATTAATTTGAACGGCGTATACGTTACATATGTTCCCGAGATCTGTTTGAATCCACTCATGGGCATTCCCGGTGGCTGCACTCCAGTAAGTGCGGATATCTTCATCCACGGCGTTGTTGGCTGAAAAAGCGCCCAGGGTGGAAGAGACCGTTACCGGTTTATTATAATTCAACAGCATCCAGCCTGTGAAGTTTCCGTTACTATGATCTTTTTTTTCTGCCGGAAGAAACTGCGGGTAATCACCAAATGCCGTATTTGAAAAAAGGATATCGTCATTGTCAAATCCTGCGGGCCAGATGCCGAGCCTTCTTTCAAAATTATTTTTCATATTGACCACCATGCTGGAGATATGCCACCATTTTCCAAATGGATCCTGATAAGTGGAACCATGTCCGGCACCACGGGCGAAACCCCCGGGTTTATAGGAAAAAGGGTTGCTGGCCTGATAGGTAAACGGTCCCATCGGATGATCCGAAATATACACGCCATCGCCATAGCCACGGATCTCCGTGCCCGGTCCACCGTATTGCAGGTAATATTTTCCATGATATTTATTCATCCAGGCGCCTTCAATAAACGGGTTCAGGAAATTATTATCGTTGTATTCTCCATATCTCTCCCATCCATGTACATCATCGTGCAGTTTGATAAGCGCTTTGTGTTCGCCGGCGGGCTGCAGGGTTTTGCGGTCGATTTCCCATCCATAAAGCGGGTATAAATTACTTGAACCATGATAGAGAAAAATTTTTCCGTCATCATCCAGGAACAAAGCGGGATCCCAGGCGCCGGCCTGGAACGAATCCACCGCTTCTTTCCACTGATTCTGTTTTGGATTCGTGCTCATCCAGAGCGGAAAATTTTTAGCATAGGTGGAACCGATCACCAGCAGCGTATCGCCGAGCACCAGGGTTGCCGGCGCACAGAGATCATCATATACATGGTGCCAGGGTTTTAAGAAGGAACGTGAAATAAAATGCCAGTTCAGCATATCGGGGCTCCACCAGTATCCCCACTGGTTGGTGGAAAATAAATAGTAATCTCCCTTATACAGGGTAATCACGGGATCGGCCGTGGCACGGTGTCTGCCCGCTTCAGAAAAATTCGGAATGGGTGTATAACCGTAGTCAATGTTGATGGGATTACAAAAAGTTCTCTGCTGGGCCTGTACATTCAGGAAGAAAATAAGGATGTAAAAAAACGGCAATAACTTCTTTTTCATATTCAAATAATTCAATCCGATCCGGCCGGCAATATTTTCTAAAGTTACCCTTGCAAAATAAAATAGCTACATCATCGGCCATGGGAATTTGCTTGTCAATGGCACCCTCCTTCCGGTTGCTGAGGATGTTCTGGCTGCTTCAATAATTTCCAGTACATGCAATGCATGTTCTACATTTATTTTTGGTTTGATACCCATCACAATACTTTCCCCTGTTACTCTTGCACCTTCCTGCCATTCATAACCGTTGCTTTCAGTGGCAGACAATATGGGCTGTTCTGTGAGTGAATTATCCAAAACCACCCCGCTTGTTTCCCAATCGTAACCTATCAAACGCATATTCCCGGCATTCCCGAAGATCTGAATGGAGTGCAAAGATTGTCCTTTGGCATCATGGCCATGCGTGTCGAAATAGTTAAATCCGCACATCACATGACTTAAAACATTTTTATCATGCTCCAGCAATATTTGTGCATTGTCTTCAGCCTCCACTTTTATTTTCCCTTTATCATCAACCACGCGTTCGGGAGTTACGATACTCAGCATAGCCATTACGGATTTTGCCGGTCCAAGCAATCCGGTAAGTGTGGCTAAATTATACACACCTAAATCGGGCATGCTTCCGCCACCTTTTTCATAGAAGAAGGCACTCCAGGTTGGGCCCGTATGGCCATATTGTCCGTGCGCGCAGGATATCCTTCCCAACTTTCCTTCCTGTAATGTTTTATTCATAAAGGCAAACTGCGGACTGTCGACTACAGCCGGGGCACCCCAGAGGTGAAGGTTCCTGCTGGTTGCTATATCCAACAGGGCTTTGCCTTCTGCATAAGTATTGGCCATGGGTTTTTCACTCCATACATGTTTGCCGGCCATCAGGGCTTTTTTATTGAGTTCTCCGTGTACCTGCATATCAGTAATGGTAACCATCATATCAAAAGGTACACCTGCAAGCATCGCCTCGATGTTTGGATAAGTCGCTGCGTTTACATTATATTGTTTGTTCTGCGCCAAAGCCCGGTCATATTTTATATCACACAGACTCACCACTTCAATCATAGAAGAAGATTTCAATTGTGGCAGATAGCGGTTGCTCACACTCCCGCAACCGATTACCGCAATCCTCAATTTTTTATCGGGACTGGTAGCAGCCCAGCCTTCCAGGGATGAAACCAACAATGCCGCACTGGCCATAGCCGTGCGCAGTAAAAAATTTTGTCGGGATATATTTTCCATAACGTCGATTTATAATTAATTCGAAGAATTTATTTTTTCATATAAGGATTTTGAAACCCCAGTTTTTTTAATCCGGTTTGTATTTCAGGGATTTTCATAAAGAGATTCCAGATCAGTCCGGTCCGGTAATTCTCGATCATCACCACAATCGGCCCCTGGTCTATGGCCAAATGTGTTTTGGCGTACCAGTTATGCGTTTCACTAAAGCCATCAGCGAATCCGTAAGGCCCCCAGATTTTACCACCCAGATCATAATAAAAATGTTTCAGGGCCTGCATGGAATATTCCGGCGTATACGGGAAAGAAGAAAGCGCGGCAGTGGGTTGTATCACACCCAGGTCTACTTCCGGGCAGTGTGCTACATATCCTTTATAACTGTCACCGGCTGTCAGCCCCCAGCAATCAGGCCCGTAACCGGCATATTTTTTTGGATTTTCGATGCAATAGGCCCTGTTGATCAGGGTATGATTTTTTACCTGGTCCCAATAATTAATGCCCATGCTGTCGGTGAGCGCATGCGGGTCCACGCCCATATAAGTATATTGTTCAAAGAACAGAGGGCCGCCTTTGTCGTAGTTGCCTAACGGTAAAGTATAACCGTAGTAGGATTTGCCGTTTTTCCAGCCGCCACTGCTTACCCAGGTATTCATATATGTTTCTTTCGAAATCGGATGCATCGGAGATGAAGCAGCTACTATAAATGTGATCAATGCTTCGTCATATCCATATACCGGGAAGTTCATATCAAAATCATTGTAGGGGCTCCAGTGCCAGTACAATAATTTTTTTTCTCCATGGGCCTGCCAGGCCCAGTTGGCGGTCTCCCATATCTGACCCACCCTTTTCCGAAAGTATTTTTCAGGTAATGTATTTCCGTTGAAATATTGTTTTGCCACCAGCAGGCCCATCACCAGGTATGAGGTCTCAACAATATCCGCACCATCATCCACCCTGCCGAATGGAATGGTCTTGCCTGTGGTGCCATTCATGAAATGAGGATAGATGCCATGATAACAATCTGCCTTAATTAAAAAATCTACTATCTTGATCAGGCGGTTCAATGCCGTGTCCCTTCCGATCCAGCCCCGGTTCACTGCTACAACAGTGGCCATGATGCCCATCCCGGTCCCGCCAATCGCACAGGCTTCCCCTCCGAAACTTCCTTTGCTCAGGTTGGGTTCATCATCCGCCTCATTGATATAATCCCAGTAGTATTCCGCTTTAACAGTGTTGTCCCTTTCTCTTGCCAAACCACTTACCGGATGGGCATGATGCCAGAAGAACCGGAAAGTCTGGCGTTGTACAATATCCAATAATACTGAATCAGAAATATTTTTTACAATACCCACCGGGGCGATGGAGTCCCGGGCAACTGATTTGTATTTTGTATTTCTGCTTTGAGGAAATGCCGCCGGAATAAAAAAGAGAAAGACGATCGTTTGCAATAATTTTTTTTTCATACCAGCATATTTTGCAACCGTTTCAAAAAAGTCATTTGTTCAGCCACAAACTTTCAAAACCAAGGTTTTTTAATCCGGTCTGTACTTCAGGGCAGCTCATAAAAAGATTCCATAAAAGACCCGAGCGGTAATTTTCGATCATGGCCACAATGGGACCCTCATCAATGGCCAGGTAGCTGGAGGCATACCAGTTTTTACTTTCATTAAAGGCATCCACAAAGCCATAGCCCCCCCAGATTTTATCTCCCAGGTCATAATAAAAATGTTTCAGCGCTTTCATGGAATTTTCCGGTGTATAGGGAAATGCAGAAAGGGCAGCTGTCGGGGATATGGTTCCGAAATCGTTATCCGGCGACTGCGCATTGTATCCGTCGTAGGTATCACTGGCTGTGAGGCCCCAGCAGTTTTCGCCATACCCTTTAAAATGATTTGGATTGATTACACAGTGTTTATAATTGATCAGGGTATGATTATAATTTTGTTCCCAGTAATCAGCATAATCATCTTTCATTCTGTGCGGGTTGAGCCCCATAAAACTATACTGGGAGAAGAAAAGAGGACCGCCGTAGGGGAATCCCAGGGGTAATTTGATTCCGTAATATTCCCTTCCGTTGATAAAATGATTGCTTTCTGCCCAGCATTTCCGGTATACATTTTCCGTTATCGGATAGGTAGGAGAAGAAGCGCTGAGTATATAGGTAATCAGGCATTCATTCCAGCCCCGCAGTTCGAAATTCATACTCCAGCTGTTGTTGGGACTCCAATGCCAGTAAAAAGAATTTCCCATATCGCGCTGGTGCCAGTTCCATTCGGCGCCGGTCCAGAGCCAGTTTATTTTATTCCTCAATTGATTTTCCAGCGGATCCTGCCGGTTAAAATACTGCCGCACACAAAGCAGGCCTTCAAAAAGATAGGAAGTCTCGACCACATCGGCCCCATCGTCTTTCCGGGAAAATGGAATCGTTAAACCGGTGGCCCCATTGAGCCAGTGCGGGAAAATGCCATGGTAACTGTTGGCTTTTAATAAGAAGTTGACCGATTTCAACAGATGTCTTACCGCTGAATCGCGGGTAATCCAGTGCCTTTCAGTAGCCACTATAATGGCCATCATGCCGAATCCGCTGCCGCCGGTCGTAACCACTTCATCACCATAATCGTAGGAAACATTGCTGCGTTCGCGGGCCAGGCCGCTGACAGGATGCGCAAAATCCCAGAAATATTTGAAAGTTTGTTTTTGAACGAGGTCGAGCAGCGCACTATCGGTGAGATTTTTTCTGTCCCGGCTATTTGTTTTTGGTTGTTCGGTAATTTTTGAATCCTGTGCAGTTCCGGCCAGGGAATATACCAGAAGAATACAGACAAAGCATCCTTTCCTTAACAGTAGATTTTTCATAACGCTTGCAATCAATGCGGAATTGAAATCAGGGCTTACATGCGGTTTTAATTCCCGGCCGCTGCTGAATCCGTTGGTTAAAACCTTATAAACAATTGAAAACCAAGTTTTTATTCCTGTTTATTAAAAAGGGTTATTGACTTTAACGATACCCAGGTTATTGGACCGGGAGTGGGCCATTCCAAATATTTCAAAGTGAAATTAACTTTTTCTTTAGGGGTTTTTGTCATTTTACCTGTCTTTAACTAACCAACAGGATCATATGGCGGAAGATTTAATCTGGAATCTGATTGCAAAAAAACTTTCTGGCGAAGCGAACGAAGCAGAAAGAAAGGAGCTGGAAAGACTGCTTCGGGAAAACCCGGAACTGCACTATCCCGTGCAGACAATTATAGATTTATGGATGTCTGATTTACCATTTGACCAGCAGGAGGCACATGAGGCATTTCTTCGTCATGTGGATAGAATGAAGCACATAAAAATTGACTATAGTTTCCAACCGGAGGAAGAATCCATGGTAAGAACCGGAACAATGGCTAAAAAATTCATGCTCTGGCCTGCACTGGCCGTTGTGGCTCTTGTCGGAGTTTTATTTATTGCTTTCCGGTTTACAGGAACCAATATACCCCCTTCGCCAAACCTGGCAAAGGAACCGGTAAAAGCCATCAGTCAGATTTCCACAAAGAACGGTTCTAAAACCAATCTCATCCTACCCGACGGGACCAAGGTATGGCTTAATGCGGGGAGCAGCATTTCTTACGATTCTTCCTATGGCAGAAGTATACGTGAAGTAAACCTGTCGGGGGAAGCATTTTTTGATGTGGTCAAAAACAAAGAGAAGGCATTTATTATCCACGCTTCCAAAATCAATATCAAAGTACTTGGCACCCGGTTTAATGTAAGGTCATATCCTGCAGATAATACCACGGAAGCCTCCTTGATCCGGGGCAGTATTGAAGTGACTTTTAAAGACAAGCCGAACAAAAAAATCATTTTAAAACCCAATCAAAAAATTGTGGTCGATAACGACCGGAATTCCGAAGATGTTTTGGAAACAATCCCCCGCAACACCCACGAAAAAATTCACCAGATTCCCGGTGTGGATATCAAAAAACTCACTTATGAATACAAAACGGGTACCATCATAGAAACATCCTGGGTAGATAATAAACTGATTTTTCAGGACAAATCATTTGAAGATATTGCCCGCATGCTGGAACGCTGGTATGGCGTTTCCATTCTTTTCAAAAACAATCATTTAAAGGAAGACCGCCTTACCGGCAGTTTCAAAAATGAAACCATCCGGCAGGCCCTGGATGCCCTGAAATTTACAGCTTCCTTTAATTACGGAATAGATAACAATAATGTGGTGACCATATATTAAAAGCCTAAATAAAAAACTGACCAGATGATCAAGAACAACAGTACATAAAAGATAAAAGGGAAATGTTGGAGCATTTCCCTAACAGGTTAACAATCAAACGGTTTACGCGTCAAGCACTTTTTCACTATTTATAACCCATAATGCTATAAAAGTATGAAGAAATATCTAACGTATGAAAGCAACTGTTTTCATACGGTAAAAAAAGCTCTTTTTATCATGAAACTGACCGTTGTTTTCTTAATGGTGGGGATTTTACAGGTGTCCGCAAAAGTAAACGGACAAACAAAGATTTCGTTAAAACTAAACCATGTGGAAATTTCGAAGGTGTTAAGAACCATTGAAAACCAAGGGGATTATCGTTTTTTATATAATAACAATCTCAAAAGCATCAGCGCAAAAATAAATATTGACGTGAATGATGCGGGGATAAAGGAAGTGATGGACAAGATGTTTTCCGGAACGGACCTTACCTACAAAATTCTCGAGAACAATCTGATTGTTGTGCTATCCAGTACGCTGACGCTGCAGGATATAAAAATTACCGGGAAAATAACGGGAACAAATGGGGAAGCCTTACAGGGGGTGTCCGTTAATATAAAAGGAACTGGAATTGGTACGACTACGGATAATGCCGGGAATTTTACCTTAACCGTTCCGGAAAAAGGGACCCTGGTGGTTTCTGCCATAGGATATATAAGCCAGGAAGTGGGCGTCAACAGCGAGTCTGTCGTAAACATTAAAATGGTTGCATCCGGAAAGTCAATGGACGAGGTCATCGTGATCGGTTATGGTACTGCCAGATCAAGAGACCTTACCGGCTCCATTGTAAAGGTTGACGGTAAGGTGGTAGCCGATAAACCGAATTCCAACGCGATATCCTCTTTACAAAGCAGGGTGACCGGGCTATATGTTGTAAATGATGGTACGCCCGGTTCAACCCCGGATGTGCGTATACGGGGTACAGTAAGTATTGGCCAGGTGCATCCCCTGTATGTGGTGGATGGTGTGTTCAGTCCAAATATTGACTATCTCAATCCGAATGATATTGAATCCATGGAGGTATTGAAAGACCCATCCTCCCTGGCCATATTTGGAGTGAAAGGAGGTACCGGTGTGATTGCTGTTACTACCAAGAAGGCAAAAGCCGGGCATACCACTATTAATTTCAATACCAGTTATGGATTTAAAAAATTAGTGGACAAAATCAAGATGGCCAATGCAGCCCAGTTTGACACACTTTTTAATCAGGAAAATGCAACGAATGGGGTGCCAACACCTGATTATTCATTTTTAACGTCAAACACCGACTGGATTGATGCGGTAACCAGGAGCGGAATCTATTCGGCTACCAACCTGAGCGTTTCCGGAAGTTCTGAAAATAACAGATTCAATATGGGATTGGGTTACCTGGTAGACCAGGGTATTATCAAGAACCAGGAACTGCAAAGAATGTCGATTTCACTAAACGATGAATTCAAAGTTAACAGGAGTATAAAAGTTGGCTTTAATCTGATTGCTTCAAGAAATAACAATCCTTATGATGTGACCGGCTCGGGTACTGATGTGCTCAACAATGCCAGAAAAATAATGCCACAGATCTCGGCACAAACCAAATCCTTCCGGGTAGCCAACCCATATAATAATAGTGACACGATCACCACTAATTTATATTCAACAACGGATGCGGCGCTGCAGAATTCCGGAGTTCAAAACCCGCTGATACAGTTACAAAATGAGTGGAATAAGGACATCGATTTCACAAGCTTTTATACCGGAAGCGTTTTTGCAGAAATCAATTTCCTGAAGCATTTCACGTTCAGGTCCTCATTTTATGCCAATCTGAGTTACCAGGATCAACGAATTTATAAACCCCTCTATAATGCCTATAACCCGGTTAACGACTCTGCAGAACTGCAAAGCCAGGTGACTCAGGTAACACAAAACACAAATAATAATCAGGTATACCAGCAGGATCAGATCCTGACATACATGAATACCTTTGGCAACAGTAACCTGACCGTGACGGGAGGGTTTACGACTTATTATAATGGCGTCTTCAATATACAGGGCATTTCAAGGCCGTATACCAACGGAGCGGCGCTTCCTATACCGGATGATTCCCGGTTCTGGTATATGTCAAACGGATTTGAAAACCCTGCACAATCAACTACCACATCAAGCCAGTATGAAAACAGCACCGTTTCCTGGCTGGCCAGGGCATTGTATAACTATAAGCAAAAATATTACCTGAATGCTTCTTTCCGGAGTGATGGATCTTCCCAGATTCCAAGTAAAAATCGCTACCAGCAGTTCTGGGCAGTAGGCGCAGCCTGGGAAATATCCCGGGAGGATTTTATGCAAAACCAGAAAATATTTGACTATCTAAAGCTGAAAGGCTCTGTCGGGGTCCTGGGGAATCAGTCAACACCAACGAATGCCGTAACAAATTTGCCGATAAACTATGTGGAATACCCCCAGTTGAATACAGGAGCTGGAACCGTCTTTGGTACAACACCCTACAATGCAGCGGCCAATTCATGGGTACCCAATCCGAATTTAAAATGGGAAACGGTAGCCTCGCAGGAAATCGGTGTGGAATTGAATGCTTTCACCAACCGCCTGCATTTCGAGGGCACTTATTTCAATAAAGTGACCGATGACTTAATGACTTTTGTGGACAGGAGGACTTTAGGCGTACCGAATGAACTGATCAATGGAGGCAGCATCAGAAACTGGGGAGAGGAATTTGCTGCTTCATGGAATCAGAATCTGAATAAGGACTGGACGATAAACATTGGAGGAAATATCACCTTTTTAAACAATGAGGTTCAGAGCTTAGCAGCAGATTTGCCCACAGGATATCTGGATGAAACCTTCCAGAATAACGGGAGTGCAGAGAGCCGAACAGAGCCGGGGCATCCCATTGGTTCATTCTTTGGATATAAAGTTGCCGGACTATACCAGAGCAATGTCGATATTTTAAAATCCCCGCCGGCTTCATCACTGGGTTCATACGGCCCCGGAGATTTCAAATTTGAAGATGTAAATGGGGATGGCGTAATCAACTCCAGTGACAGGACATTTATTGGAAACCCTTCTCCTAAATTTTACTACGGGGTACAATTGAATGCGAACTATAAAGGATTTGGACTGGGCATTGATTTGGGTGGAGTTTATGGCAATAAGATTTTCCGTACCTGGGGATCCCTGGAATCTCCGTTCCAGCGGGTAAACTATCCGGAATTTAAAATTAACAGCTGGCACGGTGCAGGTACATCCAACTGGGATCCCATCATTAGCCAGGGACATCGGTTTAATTACAATGGTTCTACGTATAATATACAGGACGGTTCTTATTTCAGGATCAGAAACCTTCAGCTGTTCTATACCTTTCCCCAGTTAATAGCAAAAAATTCCTGGTGTAAGAACCTGAAAGTCTATATCAATGTGCAGAATCTCAAGACATGGAAGAACAGTTATGGATATACGACAGAATTTGGCGGTGATGCGTTGGCCTTCGGTTATGACAATGCCGGCGGGGCAATTCCCGTTACAACCACTGCAGGAATAAACATAACTTTTTAAGTAATTATTAAAATCAATCGGGTTATGAAAACATACAAACAAATGATATGGATTTTTGCTGTAGCCGCTGCCTTGTTAATAACTGTTGCGGGCTGTACAAAATTCCTTGACCGTAAGCCATTGCAGGCAACCCTCACAGATTTAAATCAGGGAGCATTGGAAGCCCAGAGTTTTGGATTATATAGTACACTCCGGGGTTATGCCGGATGGTCTACACTACCCTGGTTGGATTTCAACAGCATCCGCGATGATGATGCCCAGAAAGGGAGCAGCACGACCGATGGGGCAGAAATCAATACAGAATTTGAAACTTTTCTATACACAAAGGATGACTGGGCAACAGATACTTACTGGAATGATCACTATGCCATGATCAATCAGGCAAACCAGGAATTGTATGTTGCGGATTCCCTGAAAGCATCAGATGAAGCCTCCCTGCGTAATATAGGAGAAGCCTGCTTTTTCAGGGCCTATGCTTACTTCGAACTGGTAAAAGCCTATGGGGAAGTGCCGTTGCTTAATTTCTATTCTTTAAATTCCAAAGACTATGTCAAACCCAAGTCTCCCGTTCCACTCATCTATCAGCTGATCGATTCAGACCTGAACGTGGCCGCAAAGTATCTTCCAGTCAATTGGGTAGATATCAATAACAATAACAAATATCCTGGTCGTTTAACCAAAGGTGCCGCCATGTCTCTACATGCGCAAACCCATTTGTTCAGATCAGACTGGGCGCAGGTTGTAAGTTATACTACCCAGGTAATTGCTTTGAGTCAGTATTCGCTAGACCCCAATTTTCCTGATATCTGGAAAGACGGATTACTTGGAGCAGGCAAGAATGGGCCAGAATCCATATTTGAAATGCAGGCGAATATCGGCGAAAATGGCACATCGAGTTTTGGAGTACAGTGGGGCACCTCTCAAAACGTACGGAAGGGTGGAGCAAGCAATACCTGGAATCTTGGATGGGGATGGAATACACCAACACAGGTTTTGCAAAATGCCTGGGATTCCCTGGATCCGCGCAAAGCCGAAACCATACTGTATTCTGGCAGGTCTGACGGTGGACCATCCCAGGGTGGGTATGGCGCCACACTTCCGGCTTATAATCCGGGGGTATTACTTGATCAGCCATACTGGAACAAGAAAGTATATTCAGATCCCGGTATGCGGTCTTTTACCGGCCAGGTTGGTGCGAGCGGAGGGGCTGACTGGATAAATCACAGAATCATTCGTTATGCTGATATTTTGCTGATGCTTGCAGAAGCGTCAAATGAACTGGGTGACGGAGCCACGGCAGCATCAAATGTAGAGCAGGTCCGGGCCAGGGCACGGGGGGGCTCCACCACTGCTTTGCCTTATATACCTTTCACAAGCCAGGCACAAATGCGAACAGCTATAAAAAATGAAAGAAGATGGGAATTTGCCATGGAAGGATTAAGGTTTTACGACTTGGTGAGATGGACGCCTGCAACGGATGGGATTGATGCCCCCCAGGCGCTGGGAACCCTGGGTTATACACCACGAAATGCATTGTACCCGATCCCACAGCCGGCCATTGATTTGTCCGGAGGAGTTTTAGTTCAAAACCCAAATTATTAGTGCATAATATAAAAAATTAGCTATGAATACTAAAAATAAATTTATTAAAAATCTGGCGCTTGGTTTAGCATTATGTGTATCGTCATACAGTTGCGAGAAGACGGAGCAGCCGGCTTTACCCGCCGATTACCCAACAGACATTGTGGTCGTGCCGACTACACCACTGCGGTTCTTTGTTCCATTTGATTCTACTTCAGAAGCTGCGAAGCAGATCAATGTGCGCTTTGCCGACAGCATATCAACCTATCCGTCATTTTTCCCAGATCCGTCAACAACCTTTGTGCCCGGTATTTCGGGTACTGCGTATCAGGGTTCTTTAGGGACATTCATTCACTATCTGAATGCGAATGATTTTGGAGCATCAACCAGTTTTACCATCTCATTATGGCTGAATATCATGCTTTCTCAAAAAGACCACACAAATGCTGATGGAATTTTGGCTGTATCCAGCACCACAAACTTCTGGAGCAATGCGGTTATTTTTGCGGATCATGAAACCAGCACTTCGGATTCTATGCAATTAAAATTCGTATTCGCGAATGGCGGTGGGAATAACTGGGATTTTTCAGGATATACCGGGGCGAACAGATGGCCTAAAATGTATGATGGCCAATGGCACCACGTGGTATTTGTATATGATGCACCTTCAAAAACAGGCACACTCTATCGGGATGGGGTTCAGTTTGATCAAAAGACAAATGAAACCATTGCATTTGACGGGAACGCCTCCCAGTTAGTTGTCGGAGGTTTTCAGGAAGCGGTGAACATCGTGGACACCTATCCTAATAATACTTGGATGTCTGGTTTCCCCGGCGCCATTGATCAGATCAGGTTGTATAATACTGCACTATCTGCTTCAGATGTTCAATCATTATATAATAATAAGCAATAAAATAATTTTTATTTTTTGCTTTCATAGAAGAAAATGAATAAAGGGCTGAATTCCTATTTCAGCCCTTATTTTTTCTTTTATTTTTTGATTGGTCTAAATAAGAAATTTGTACTTAATTAATCCAGGATGCTAAAGAGAATACATTATAACCGGTCTGTACTTATTTGTACCGGTATGATTCTTAGCGTTCTTTTATTTGTTAAGTGTATTGACCGCGAAGCAAACCATACAAAAACGGAAGCTAAGGTTAATGCAGAGCTATTTGCAGGATCGGAGGTTTGTGCCAATTGCCATAAAAATATTTATGACAGCCATATTCATACAGCGCATTATCTGACTACGAGACCTGCATCGGCAGAATATATTAAGGGAGATTTTGAACCCGGGAAAAACCGGTATGCATACGATTCAGATATTGTAGTGGTTATGGAAAAAAGGGATAGTGGATTTTACCAGGTAGGATATTTTAAGGGCGGCCAGGGAATTATCAAACGCTTTGACATTGTTGTGGGTTCAGGGTCAAAGGGCCAAACCTACATTACCCGCTTTAAGAACCGGCTGTATCAGTTGCCGGTATCTTATTTTTCTGCAGCAAATAAATGGGCTAACAGCCCGCAATACCCAACCCATCCGGTTCTGTTTAACAGGCCCATTACGTCGCGATGCCTGGAATGTCATACCACTTTTGCCCAAAAAATATCGGCGGCCAACCATCTGCCTGAAGAATTCGATTCTAAAATAATTTTTGGTGTGGATTGCGAAAAATGCCATGGTCCTGCAGCGAAGCATGTTGAATTCCAAACGCAAAATCCTAAAGAGTCCCTGGCAAAATATATTCTTAATCCGGCTAGATTTTCAAGGCAGCAAAATCTGGATCTATGTGGTTTATGCCATGGAGGCAGGCTTAAAAACACCAGGGCTTCTTTTGAATTTGTTTCCGGCGACAAACTCTCCGATTATTTTGCAATGGATACTTTAGCCCCCGGGCCGGAAAATATTGACGTGCATGGCAACCAATTAGGACTGCTCAGATCCAGTAAATGTTTCCGAATGAGTCAGACCATGACCTGTACAACCTGCCATAACCCGCATGAAAACGAAAGAGGGAACATTGAATTGTTCTCCCAGCGTTGCCTGACATGTCACAGCAATGGGCATCATCCATCCTGTAAAATGACCGCATCGATCGGGGCTGCAATAAATCTAAATTGTATTGACTGCCACATGCCCCTGAAGCCATCGAAGTTGATAACGGAATTGTTACCCGGGGATACCAAGCCTACAGCTGCTTTGGTTCGATCTCACGGGATAGCCATTTATAGAGAGGAAACAACTAATTACAAAAGCAGATTGCATAAATCAAATTAAGCGGCACTATATGCAAAGGATAAGAGTTACACCTCTTTTTTTGTTCATTGTTGCATGTCTTCTTAGTTCCTGCAAAAGAGAAGAGAGTCTTTTTGTTATTCTGCCATCATCCAAAACGAATATTTATTTTACGAACACATTGGAAAAGCATAAAGCTTTTGGTATTTTATATTATCTCTATTATTACAACGGCGGGGGTGTTGCCATTGGCGATATAAACAATGACGGACTGCCCGATATTTTTTTTACCGCAAACCATAAGGGTGGAAACAAGCTTTATCTGAATAAGGGGGATTTTAAGTTTGAGGATATTACTGCAAAAGCCGGTGTGGCCGGCCATTCGGACTGGTGTACCGGTGTTACCATGGCCGATGTGAATGGCGATGGGTTATTGGATATTTATGTTTGTGCGGTACAGGGCGAGCATGGCTTGCAGGGGCGCAATGAGCTTTTTATAAATAACGGTCATGGTGGTTTTACGGAAAGTGCAGAAAAGTATGGCCTTGGGTTATCTGCATACTCCACACAGGCCGTTTTTTTTGATTATGATCACGATGGGGATTTGGATTGTTTTATTTTGAACCAATCACATCACCCCAATGAAAATATTGTTGACACCATAAACAGAAGAAATTTTGACCCCAATGGGGGAAGCCGGATGTATAGAAATGATCTGAATACGACCGGAAAATTTACAGATGTTTCAGCGCAGGCCGGCATTTATCAAAGCAGCCTGAGTTATGGCCTGGGTATTTCTGTTGCTGATCTGAATAATGACGGATGGGATGATATTTATATTGGTAATGATTTTCATGAGAACGACTATTACTATATCAACAATGGCAACGGAACATTTACTGAAAGCAGCGCGAAACATTTCGGTCATTATTCAAGATTCAGCATGGGGAATGACATTGCAGATTATAATAACGACGGGCAACCGGATATCATGACGGTAGACATGCTGCCTCCGGATGAAAAAACCCTGAAAACTTACGGCAGCGATGAGCATTTTGATACTTATAACTTCAAGATTTTGCGCAATGGTTTCCAGAATCAGGTTTCGAGGAATTGCCTGCAGCGTAATAATGGAGATGGAAGGAGTTTCAGTGATATTGCATTATTGTCCGGTGTTTCAGCGACTGACTGGAGCTGGTGCCCATTGTTTGCCGACTTTGACAATGATGGGTATAAGGATTTATTTATCTCAAGCGGAATCGTAAAACGTCCGGTTGATCTTGACTATGTGCGTTTTATTTCAGATTTGGCCGCTAAAACAAACAGGAACGGCTCGGACAAATTTGATGAGATGTCAGTAAACAAAATGCCTGATGGCGCCTCTCATCCATTTTTATTCAGGAATACGGGCAGCAATACTTTTAAAGATGTGAGCAAAGAATGGGGGACGGGAGCCATGAAAGGATATTTTAACGGTGCTGCTTATGCAGATTTGGATAATGATGGCAGGCTGGATCTTGTGATTAACCAGATTAATTCTCCGGCTGTTGTTTTAAAAAATAATGCACCAAAGAAAAATTTTCTTTCGATTGTTTTTAAGGGGGTGGGTATGAACAAATTCGGCATAGGGGCGAAGGCATATTTATGGGATCATGGAAATAAATCAGACAGCCCTGAAATGCAATTCCAGGAACTGATGCTTACCCGGGGCTTTCAATCATCATCTGATACCAGATTGCATTTTGGCTTAGATAGTATTCATCAGATCGACAGCTTATTAATTGTATGGCCGGATCAGAAATTTCAGTTTATTAAAAATGTCCCGGTTAATAATCAATTAACCGTTTTCCAAACAAATGCAACGGGCACTTTTAATTATCATTCTTTCTTCCCCGAAAAGAAGGAGATGTTGGAAGATATTACCAGTCAGGTAAAATGCACCTGGAAACATAAGGAAAATGATTTCAATGATTTTGGTGTTCAATACCTGATCCCGCATAAGGAAAGCACAAGAGGCCCGAAAATAGCAGTTGGTGATGTGAATAAGGACGGGTTGGATGATTTTTATGTCTGCGGCGCAAAAGGACAAGCCGGCGCTTTGATGGTTCAGCAGAAAGACGGATCGTTCAAAGAAACAGACACAGCCCTGTTTGCTGAATTTGCACCATGTGAAGATGTGGATGCCGTTTTCTTTGATGCTAACGGTGATGGCTATCCTGATTTACTGGTGGTAAGCGGAGGCAATGAGCCTCAGGGGAATTCACCATTATTATTGCAGGACAGGCTTTTTCTGAACGATGGCAAAGGTCATTTTACAACTAAGAAGGATTTTTATGTGCAGAAGTTATATAATAAATCCTGTGTTGCCGTTGCAGATATAGACCATGATGGCGATTCGGATATTTTTATAGGTACGCTTTCCAATACGCTGGGAAATGAATTTGGCATGCCGGTTAGTTCCTATCTTTTATTAAATGATGGAAAAGGGAAATTCGATGTAGCTACCTTCAATACGATTCAGTTGTCAAATATTGGTACGGTTACTTCAGCACAATTTACAGATTTAAATCAGGATGGCTGGCCGGATTTAATTGTAAGCGGCGAATGGATGCCGGTAAAAATATTTATGAATAACCATGGAAAATTTACTGAATCAGATATACCAAATTCAACGGGATTGTGGCAGACATTGCAGGTAACTGATATTAATGGAGATGGGTATCCTGATATACTTGCAGGCAACTGGGGACATAATTCGAAACTCTGGTCCGGGAAAAGCGGACCTTTAAAATTGTATATAAAAGATTTCGACAATAACGGCACTATAGAACAAATCATGTGTTACACCATCAATGGGCAGGAATTTACATTTCTGGCAAAGGATGAACTGGAACGTGCATTGCCTGTTCTGAAAAAAGCCTACGAAAGATATGATGAAGTGGCTGGTAAAACAGTACAATATATGTTTTACGATTTGTTCAAAGGCTACACAGAACTGAAAGCAGAAACATTAAGCTCTTCCTGTTTCATAAATGATGGCAAAGGGAATTTCAGAAGAATGGATTTGCCCGATGAGCTTCAACTGGCACCCATATTTTCTTTTGCTCCGGTTTCAAATGATGGAACAACGAATTATCTGGCAGCAGGAAATTTTTATGGCGTGCTGCCTTATGAAGGGAGATACGATGCTTTATGTCCTACCATATTTTCGTATAACACACACCAGTCACAATTTAATCAGCCTTCCATCCTTCCTGAAGTGAGCGGGGAAATAAGGGATATGAAATGGATAAATACTGCCGGCAACAATAAAGTTTTGATTATGGCGAAGAATAATGACAGCCTGCTTTTTTATAAAATCAGAAAATGAATATTGAATGAAGACAATTTTAATTTCGGTATTAGCTTTGGTTTGTTTGATAGCATGCAAAAAAAGCAATAGTACCAGTTCCCCGCCCGCTACGTTCTCTTTAAGCTTTAAGGTGAATGACATATATAATGGCACACTTCTTTACAGTAATCTCAATACAACACCTGTTATTCTTTTCTCATTTTCTACCCCTTTGGAGGCAACAGGAATTGCCGGCAATTTTTCTTTAATGGATAACAATTTATCTGTTCCGATTACCACATCATTACAAAATCATGACAGCGCAGTAATTATTAAACCTACTAACCCATTAAGCGGTTTTAAAAAATACACTTTAATTGTATCACCTGGTCTTCTATCGGTAACAAAGGGGAGTCTTGTAAACCCGGTCACTATAAACCTTACTACAGGGATTGATTCCACCGATAAATTTCCCCAAATTTCCGACAGTGCATTACTTACCCTGGTACAGAAGCAAACCTTTCAATATTTCTGGAATTTTGGTCATCCTGTTTCCGGTCTGGCCAGGGAAAGGACATCATCCGAAGATATTGTTACAACCGGTGGCAGCGGTTTTGGAATAATGTCCATGCTCGTAGGGGTGCAAAGAAATTTTATTACAAGGGCAGAAGCTTTAACACGCATAGATACCATCGTAAATTTTCTTACTAACAAAGTTACCCGTTACCACGGAGCCTTCCCTCATTGGATAAACGGCTCAACCGGCGCTACGGTTCCTTTCGGCCAACAGGATAATGGCGGAGATATAGTAGAAACTTCCTACATGATGCAGGGACTTCTTTGCGCGAGGCAGTATTTTAATAGTACCGCCGACGTGAATGAAATGAATTTACGCACAGGCATTAATAATTTATACAATTCGGTGGAATGGAACTGGTACAGACAGGGTAATCAAAATGTTTTAACATGGAATTGGAGCCCCGATTACAATTGGGCAATTAATGTGCAGGTGAGGGGATGGGATGAAGCCCTTATCACTTATGTGCTGGCGGCTTCTTCCAATATTGATTCCAATACAATTCCAAAAATTGTATATGACAATGGCTGGGCGGGCAATGGCGGGGAAAAGAATGGCCAGTCTTATTTTGGAATCCGACTTCCGCTTGGCCCTGATTATGGCGGGCCTTTATTTTTCGCTCATTATTCCTTTCTGGGCATCAACCCACAGAATCTTTCCGATGCATATGCAAATTATTGGGAGCAGGATACGGCGCATGCGAGCATCAATTATTTGTATTGTGTCAATAACCCTAATCATCATTACGGATACAGCAATTTGTGCTGGGGACTTACCGCAAGCGATATTCCCTCCGGATATGATGCCAGTTCACCAACAAATGATCTGGGTGTGATCGCACCCACCGCAGCAGTTTCTTCATTACCCTATACACCTGCACAATCCATGAATGCGATCCGCTTTTTTTATTATAAACTGGGAGATAAGGTCTGGGGGCAATATGGTTTTACCGATGCATTTAGTCTTTCCAGTCTCTGGTTCGATTCGGATTGCCTTGCTATTGACCAGGGCCCTGAAATTGTGATGATCGAAAATTACAGAAGTGGAATGCTTTGGAATTTATTCATGAGCTGCCCGGAAGTGAAAAGGGGAATGAAGAATCTTGGCTTCACCAGTCCGAACCTGTAGTTAATTTTCCGTTCCCCAGGTAACATGCAGCGATCGCGAAAGATCGAAGTTTATGGAAACGCTGATCTTTTTAAGTGCGATGGCAAGTTGATTTTCGACTGTTTTGACCGAAATATTCATGATTTCGGCGACTTCTTTGTATTTAAAACCGTTTTCCTTAATCAGGTTAAATATCATTTTGCACCGGGCGGGAAGCGCATCTATCGCCAGTCTTATTCTTTCCACCATTTCAGATGTTATCATGAGCTGCTCAGGGTCAATGTATACATCTGCCAGGGTATCGGTATAATCTTCAATATTCAGTGTCGCGAAACGTTTTTGTTTTTCCAGATAATTCAGGGAAAGGTTTTTGGCGATAACGTAACAATAAACTTTCAGGTTGACAATCAGATCAAGGTCCTTGCGCTTCTCCCATATTTTAATAAATAAATCGGAAATGATTTCCTCAGCTGCGGCCTTGGATTTGATAATGCCGGAAGTAAAGCTGAAGAGAGACTTATAGAGTCCTAAGTATAGCTCCTTGTATGCCTGTTGATCTTCAAACCCGGCAATGCGTGTTTGCAAAAAACGTATTCTTGCGGCAACAATCGTAGACATCTGAAGTCAGTTTTCTTCTGGCAGCGTTAGTAAGCAATATTAATGATTAATTATCTTTTTATATATTATTTTGATAAATAATCAAGTATACCCCTTTATCTAGTCTATGGGGGATAATATTTTCAGGCTGATGAGAATTCTATATTTTTGCAGCGTTTTCAAAAAAGAGCCGGGCGGAATCGCCAGACTATTATTTGAAGGACCCTTAGCTCAGCTGGTTAGAGCATCTGACTCATAATCAGAGGGTCGCTGGTTCAAGCCCAGCAGGGTCCACTGGAAATCAAGCACTTAGGACGTAATATGCCAGGTGCTTTTTTATTTTCTATTCATTTGCAAGCAGATTTCGATACGGAATTTCAAAACATGATAGTGTTTATTTCGAATTTGTATGCACGTTTTTGCTTTCATGTAGTGTAAGGATTGTACGGGCTCAGCCGTTGCCATGAGGATTATTGATTACTTTTAATATGCGATTATCCTTCGTTGAAATCTTAATCTAATCAAAATAAAAAAGCATAACGGAAAGAAGTTTTCCATTAAAAAGATTCTGAATAAACGGTGGCTGAAGATCGCCCTGTTTTGCTTCAGCTCTTTATCCCTGATCAGCTGGGACCGGGTGACCAAGGACCTGGCCAAGGAACATTTGAAGGACAAAGCCGGGTATTCCTACTTCCATGACAGTTTTCGGCTGCAATATGTTGAGAATACCGGGGCAGCGATGAGTTTTGCAGACGGTTTGCCAAAGGCAGCCAGTTTCTGGTTGCTGGGGATCATCCCTCTTGCCTTCCTGATATTTCTCCTGGCCTACACCATCCGGCGATCCGGAAAAATGACATTTGGAAAACTGTTCGCTTTCTCCCTGATTTTTGCGGGCGGGATCGGGAATATCATTGACCGACTGTTATTTGACAGGCATGTGACTGATTTCATGAACATCGGTATCCTTCATATGAGGACGGGGATATTCAATTTTGCGGATGTCTGGATTACGACGGGTGTAATTTATCTCATGCTATTCGGCCGGAAGAACGTCAATCCTCAGAAACCTCATTCGGGAATTTTAGAGACATAATTACTATTCAGCCTGGATATCGAAATATGAATGGGTATTGTCTACAATCAACGCTGACGGTTTGGTATTGGTCAGATGCAGCGTCTTCCATTCGGTGGTCGGATAAATCAACAGCGGTTCGCTGTCGCCTCTCAATAATTTAACCGGTAACCTGAAATCAGGAACATCCGCTTTCCATTTATAACGGAGGTCCAGGTCCTTCCCGGCTTTTTCCTTAGAGATGATAAGTTTTGGAATGGCAGCAAATCGTAAATACTGATCGAATAAATAGGTATAATCCGTTCTCGTTCCCTCGTTGAAATAATGTATGATATCCTCCGTACTGACGGACTGATATTTGAAACGCGATTGAATTCCCTTCAGCAGACTGAAAAAAAGCGAATCATTGTAGATCGCTTCGCGCAAAGTGGCAATCATGCGACCACCCTTGGAATACATATCACCCATATGGAAATCATTTACCCCATAAAACCCAATGATGGGTTCTTTGTTTTCCGGAATATTTTCATTTATATATTTCTGCGCTGCTTCCCTCCCGTAAAAATTCTCGTAGCATAATATTTCCGCATAACTGGCGAAAGATTCATGTATCCAAAAGTCGGCCATATCGCTGCAGGTCACAGAATTTCCCCACCATTCGTGGGCAGATTCATGCCATAACATTCGCTGTAATTCAAGGGTATCCAAAGCATGATCGTTGGAAGGATTGGTATAAGCACCTGCACTCACCGCACTCTGATGTTCCATGCCATAGGGAGATTCCACCAAAGCAAAACCATCCCGGGGAAATGGATAAGGGCCAAATAATTTCTGATAGAATCTTAATAAGGGTTTTACTTTCTGAACAAATTTCCGGGCTTTCTCTTCATTGTACGAGAGACAGTAGTAATTTAATGCGAAGCGATCTGTTCTCTCAGCATACTCATCTGCAAAATGGATATAGTCCCCGATATACAATACCACATTGTAATTGTTGATCGGATAACCCACAAACCATTGAAACCGCTGAAGTTTGCCAGGCAATTCGGTTTTACCAAGAAACCGTCCATTGGAAATAACAGTTAATCCCTGTGGTATGGTTACATTTACCTGCATGCTGTCGGGCTTGTCGGAAAGATGGTCCTTGCAGGGCCACCAGATGCTGGCGCCGGAACCCTGAACAACCGATTCTATCCATGCTTTTCCATTTCTGTCCTGGATGGAAATAAATCCCCCCGCAAGTGAAGAAATATCCGGTACCGGAAGCTTTCCGGAATAAAAAACCCGGATCTCACCCGTCGAGCCCTGTTTCAGCTCATCCGGGAACTGAATAAATACGGCATCAAACTTTCTGGTGAAGGATATATTTTTATTCTGAAAAACAATCTTTTCAATATTCATTTTGTCAGACAGATCGATCTGGAATATTTTAAAATCGTTCACTGCCTTAAACCGGATGATCGTACTGCCCAGGATGGATCTCACATCGGGATCAATCTGTACATCCAGATCATAAAACTGCACATCATAACAGGTACGCAGGGGAGAAAGTGTTCCCATCAGCGTGTCAGCTTCTGTAAAACCAGACCGCTTCACGAAACTATGTTTTGAGGAGATCGAATTATTTGATATTTCAGCCATTTTACTGCATTCGACCGGACCCTCGTCTGTTGATATGATCCGGGTTATCCTTCCTTCTTTGTCGGCGATGAATTCATAGGTTGAACTAAAAGCGCCCTTCCTGAAGATAAAAGAATTTTTGCCAAGCGGTATAAGTGTCAGTACTGTTTCCCCCGGTATCTGGAAGGTCAGGTTGTTCGAGTCCTTTTTGACCAGGATATTCAGGTATCGGCCTCCCTTTAACGAGTACCGGCCCGAATAAGGATCCGGATTCTGCAGGGACTGCCCCGTGTTGTCCGGGGACGATTCTTCGGGTATTCTTATCCAATTCGCTTTGGTCGGGGGCCTTAGCCAAATAAATTGTTTCGTATTTCCCAGACTGTCCGGGATAAATTCAATGTTGTTATGGGGTATATTTTTTAGTGAGAAGGTGTTTTTATTGACCGGCAACAATTCTATTTTCCCCTGACCTACTACTTCAAGCATCAGGGCCTTACCCTCCTGGTATATATTCATTTTCCGGTCAGGATAATAATCTACACGATACTGACCCGTAAAACCGGTCGCCGTTTTCTCCTGGGAGAAAACGGGAAGACAGCCAAACAACACGGCGCTGTATATAATGAATCGTTTCATACGCGCATGCAAGGCGGGTAATTTTTTAAAAGGGATCCGCGTATTAAAAAACCCTGAAATCAATGTTGAAAATTTTTATGGTCCCTGAACAGACTGAAGTATGTATTCCTTATTTACCGCATCATACATTTTTAAATAATCATTTGATTTGCCGTCCCTGTCAAAAAAGGATTCCCAGGTACTCAGCGGTTCCCAGATGCAGGTTCCCTTCCCTCTTCCATCCGGTAACTCAAAAACGATTTTATTCACTTCTTCTTTTTTTGCAGAATATTCCACCACAATCACATCCTTGTTATATTTTCTTACGATATCATTCAGGTTATCCCGGAGATCATCCAGACTGCCGTGCCATTTCGGATAATAGGAAAACCCCATCACATCAAAATGGACAGACCTGGCCAGCATCTGGTCAATAAAAAATACCGATTCGTCATGCTGACCGCCTAAGGCGATATGTAACATGATCACCACCGAAGGGTCTACCGA
>Ga0080027_10000008_pt1 | contig 62660 bp, 54 predicted proteins | sample OrgsoiDNA2013046_FD_70962 | JGI IMG/M metagenome (GOLD analysis project Ga0080027, IMG submission 70962) | Permafrost soil microbial communities from the Arctic, to analyse light accelerated degradation of dissolved organic matter (DOM) -... | ecosystem: Environmental > Terrestrial > Soil >... | reverse complement strand
GGCCTCGGAGGCGAACGTAGTTTGTGGCACCAGACGCAGCGTCAGTACCAGAGCGCCGTAAGAAGCTAGAACACCGAGCAACGCGCCAATCACCGCGAGAAGGAGCGACTCCGTGAGCAATTGGCGAATGATTCGGAAGCGGCCCGCGCCGACTGCGGTTCTCACAGCCAATTCATGTTGCCGCGCCGTACCCCGTGCCAGCAGCAGAATCGAGACATTTCCACATCCAATCACCAGCAGCAACATCACCGCGCCAAAAAGCAAGTACAGTGTCCCGCCCAAGGAGCTAACTACCCAGTCGTTCAGCCCATGCACATGGACCCTGAAGACATCCGGTAAGTCAGTATGCCTGGAACTTGCGAACTGTTCCACGAGGGGCTGCAGTGCGGCTTCGGCAGTGGCGCGACTGACGCCGGGTCGCAGAAGCAGATCGACGATAGATGTGCGCCCCAGATCTCGCAACAGCTTTAGCGGGAGATAGAAGTCGCCGTCATACCAAGTGAATCGCGGCGCCGCGACGCCTACGATCTCGAAGTTCCTGTGATCAAGTTGCAGAGTGCGGCCCACGACATCCGGATTGGACAAGTAGTGTCTCCGCCAAAACCTGTAGGAAAGAACTACAACAGATCGTGGCTCCTGGCCGTCCACTGCGTCGGATGGCCAAAGCCCGCGACCCAGCAATGCGGGCACGCCGAGATCCTGGAAATTATTCGAGATGAGGCTCACGGCGTGCACCGTCTCCGGAAGATCTTGCCCGGTCAGCATCAGAGCGCTGTTGTCCGAAGCCAGAACGCTTTCGACCACTGGTGATTGCCGCAAGGTCTGAATTTCGGTGCCATTTAGATAGACGGGGTCCCCGGAACCCGCTACGCTGTCGACCGTGAGTCGTACTATTCGATCCGCGGCAGGGTAGGGATAGGGATGCATCAAGACTGCATAAATCACGCTAAACACAACGGTGGCCGCTCCAATGCCGAGCGCGAGCGAGATCACTGCCGTCAGTGTGAATCCTGGATTTTTGATGAGCTGCCGTGCGGAATAGCGGAGGTCCTGAAGCAGAGTGTGCATAACTCACTCCGAGCGGTGCATGAGATTCGCTAATAGTCTCATGGCTAACTGGACGTGTCACGGGCAAACCGGAAGCTGACCCACTACCGGAATCAGCGGTACCTGCTTCGGCAGAGCGCTAGTCGAAAATCAAGATTGCAGCGCCGATCACGGTAGTCCACAATCCGCGCTTATCGCCGACCGCCGATTGCGTCACATTCGCGGTGCGCACGATCTTGTTGGACAAGCGGTAGATCTGCTTCTTCTCGTCCCACGACCGGTCCGGATCAAATTCGACGTTGAGCGTGGTTGCCAGCATTTCAGCCGCAAGCTCTTCTGCGTATTCCCCCGCTGCGTCTTCGGTTTCGCCGAAGGAGTGATGCTCGCTCAGGTAGCCGTAGGTGTTGTGGTCGGCTGGGATGGCCACGCCGATGCTGGAGGCCAGCAGGCGGTGGGGCTCGCGGGTGGAATTCTCGGCTATTACGGCGAACACGACCTCGCCGGGGCTCAGGTACTTCAGGCCTTCTTTGCGGGCAAGCATCTTACAGTTGGGCGGAAAAATCGAGGAGACGCGAACCAGATTCTGTGCGGCGATGCCTGCATCCCGCAGAGCCAGCTCAAACGATGTCAAACGCTCTTTGTGTTTCCCGACGCCTTTCGTAAAGAACATGCGCTTCGGGACCATGTCTTTGCCCAATTCTGTAGGTTCCTCCAAAATGTCAAAGTTGAGCGTTGAATGTAACACAGCGGAATGTTAAGAGTGGGTGAAAAACGCGGCTGCGAAAATAAAATCCGCCCACTAAAGCAGGCAGCAAAAAGCGGGAGCCTGAGCTCCCGCTTCGGTCCTACGAATTTGGAGAGAACTAGGCAGCAGCCTTGACGGACTCGACCTTTACGCTGTCGCCGTCCACTGTGCCCTTGACGGTGGCTTTCTGGCCAGCCAGTTTGTCCAGATCAGCATCTCCGCCGGAGAGGGTGTAGACCTTGTCTCCGACGACCAGGGCATACTTCGAACCCTTCTTGATGCAGCCGCGCGTGCAGGAGGCTGCTTCGCCCGCGTGCTTGGCGCCGCACATGGCATCCGACACGGTTCCGGTCAGCGTTCCTTCTTTACCGCCGGCAAAGGCCGGCAGGGACAGGGTAAAGGCAATTCCGAGAACAACAACGGTGGAGAGGGCTTGCAAGCTAGTCTTCATTCGGAGAATCTCCTCAATTCAATTTCGTTTTGATTTCATTCCCCAGTTCGTGGCTGACCCGGCAGGTCCCAAAAGAGGGCGACTCTTTCGAACACGGAAAGCCCAGCCCTGACGAATGTTGATATCACGAATAAAGTACACCTTTCGGGCCCTAATTGATAGATGTCGGGGTGTAGCGGAGAACCACGTCGACGGTCTTGTCGGACTCGTCTAGATGCATGTCCGCCGAGGACCAGCCGCCCTGGGGAAGCAGGGTTTGTGTTTCCTTCATGAACTTCATTTCATAGCTGGTATCGAAGGGCTCACCCGGTCGAAGTCCCCAGCGTTCACGCAATCGCGCCGCCGTCTTGGAGTCCACGCCCTCGATCGTCAACTCGCCAAAATGGTAAACGTCGCCTTCGGAAATCTTGATCGTGAACCCAGCCGTCTTGGCCGCCGTGTCGAGATGCGGCGTAAGCGTGTGCTGAACATTCATGTAACCTTTGGTCCCGTACAGCTTGGTCATCGCATCCAGGCCTTCGCGGAGTGCCGGCAGATCCGCAAGCGCACCGGGCGCGATGCCGATGAATTTCTGCAAAGTGTCTGTGGGGAAGGCATGATTGCCTGTCCAGTCTACCGTTGCCAGGTGGAATTGGAGTCCTGGCTGCACAGGCAGGTGGACATCGACGCGGACGATGTTGGCATCTGGGTTGGCGGCCGGGTCGGGCTGCGACGGGTCCCCTGGCGTTGGGGCGGGCTTGGCGGTATCGGGCGCCGTGGTGGCGGGCGCGCCGAACTGCACTTGCAGATAGCCGCGCCGCTGGTAGACGTTCCGGAAATCCACGTCCGCTATCAACGAAACCTGTGCGGCACTGTACTGTTTGCCCAGCAGTTGCTTCTGCACCGACGCCTCCAAGTCGGGAGTCTCGTTGGGGCCTGCACCGGGGAAGTCGACACTGCGAATCCGAACGGAAATGTCTTCCACGTGATAGACGAAGGCTTCGAGAGGACGGCCTTCGGGAGCAAACCGAGTATAGGTAACATGCCCTGGAAGTTGACGCTCGGAGAGCAGAGCTTGCAAGCCGTCCGCCACCGAATCCGGCAGCGAGCCGGCCATGGGAAGCTGATCGCGGTACAAAGGAACCCGGGCGCGCAGTTTGGCTTTCAGTTCGTCATCGCTCCACCAAACGAAATTATCCAGGCGGATCGCGAGCAGCTTATCGGTCTCCTGAAAGTCAAGCGTGACCTTTACGGTGCCAGCCATCGTGGAATAGCTATACGCGAGATTCGAGAACGCGCCTGTCCGTGCGAGAACGTTGGTGGCTTCCTTCAGATCATCTTCGGTGACGTTCTGGCCCACAGATAATCCCGAAACCGGCAGCACCTCGGGCTGGGTGTAACGTTTGAGCCCGGTGACTCGAATTTCCTTGATCTTGCCCAGGCTTCCGCCGATGGGCAGGGACAGGACTGGCCGAGCCCCGCTGAGGGTAAGGAATGCAAGCAGCCAAAAAGATTGGATCCTCAACCGAGAAATCACAGGGGCCCAGCTCCCACTTCGCGTGTTGATTTACGTTTTACCGCTATATCAATAAAAGCAAGAGCGGATCGGCTGAGCGCCTTATCCTTGCGGAAAACCAGCGCCAAGTCGCGGCGCACCTGGGCGTCGGATAATGGAATTGCTACCAGCGTGTTCGCCGTGGCATCTTCGTCGACGCTCGAACGAGCGATAAACCCCACGCCCACGCCGGCGGCGACAAAGCGCTTGAGCAGTTCGCTGGAGTCCAGTTCCATGCTGACCTGGGGCTTGAGCTTGCGTTCATGGAAAAGTTCCTCCAGAGCATCACGGGTGTGGCCGCCTTTCGGCAAGACCAGCGGAAACTGCGAGGCATCGGATAAAGTCACGGACTTGAGCTTGGCCAGCGGATGCGTGGGCGGTGCGATCACCACAAGTTCATCGCGATGGATCAGGACAACTGTCAAACGCGTATCGGTCACCGGCAGAGAGACTACGCCGAAATCAACCGTATTGTCCGTCACCCACTCCAGAATCTTGGCGTAGTCCGCGCGCTTGATGGCCACCGAGACGTCGGGATATTGCCGTTTGAAGTCGGCAAAGACCTCGGGCAGAATGTGGAGGCAGGTGCCCTCGTTGGCGCTCACGGTGAGCTCGCCGCGGGGGACACGTTCCGTCTCGAGGACGGCAGTGAGCAAGGCGCGCCGCGTGGCAATCGTGTCCTCACAGAACTTCTGGAAAACCTTGCCCGATGCGGTCAGAGAAACTTTGCCGCCGGAACGGTCAAACAGCTTGGCGCCCACTTCGTCTTCGAGAGAGCGAATTTGCGAGGAAATTGCCGGTTGCGTGCGAAAGCGCTTCTCCGCGGCGCGGGAGAAGCTGGCGTGGCGGGCGACTTCCAGGAAGGTCTCGAGCTGGTCAAAGTCCATAAGGCCGTGTTCGAGTACCGGGTGCCATTACAAGTATTCCACAACCCGGCGCGAGGGAGACAATTTTCGAGGGATCGACGCGGGTGAATCAGCTTCTGTGGCGCGGGCGCCCTCGCCCACGTGGTCTTGGGCCTGGCTAGGTTGCTGGCAAGTTCAAAAGCAAAGCCACGGGCAAAAACAAAGCAAGAGCAAGACCAAAATCAGGACCACGCGGGCGAGGGCGCCCGCGCCACACAAGCCGGGCGTTATGGCCCCCATAAACAGAAGCAATTTCCCATTTCACAGGCTGGGCCGATATGCTGCTAGGTTGAGACGATAGCGCCCATTGAAACTAGGAGCACTGGATGGCCGACTCGAAGACAGTCCTGGAATTTGCGAAGAAGAACGGGGCGCGGATGCTGGACCTGCGCTTTACCGATCTTCCGGGACTCTGGCACCACATTTCATATCCCATCGAACAACTTGGGGAGTCGTCGTTTGAAGATGGCTTCGGCATGGATGGTTCTTCCATTCGCGGCTGGGCGGCGATTCATGAGAGCGACATGCTCCTCATCCCGGACCCCGACTGGTTTGTGATGGATCCCTTTACCGAAGCGCCGACGCTGGTGCTGATCGCTCACGTGGTCGATCCGGTCACCAAACAACGCTACGACCGCGATCCCCGCTACATCGCGAAGAAAGCGGAGATGTATCTGGCGTCCACGGGCGTCGCGGATACGGCGTTTTTTGGGGCCGAAGCGGAATTCTTCGTCTTCGACAACGTCCGCTTCGACCAGCGCGAACACTGCGGCTACTATTTCATCGACGCCGAAGAGGGTCGATGGAATTCCGGCAGGGAAGAGCACAACCTGGGCTACCGTCCAAGATTCAAAGAGGGGTATTTCCCTGTTCCGCCTACGGATCATTATCAGGATTTGCGCAGCGAGATGGTCATGACGATGCAGGACTGCGGCCTGACCGTCGAGTGCCACCACCACGAGGTCGCCACCGCGGGCCAGACGGAGATCGATCTTCGTTACAACTCCATGGTCAAATCAGCCGACGGCATGATGCTTTACAAGTACATCGTGAAGAATATTGCCGTGCAGCACGGCAAGACCGTTACCTTCATGCCCAAGCCGATCTTTGGCGACAACGGCAGCGGCATGCATACGCACCAGTCGCTATGGAAAGAAGGGAACCCGCTCTTCGCTGGCGAAGGCTACGCGGGCTTGTCGGAGATGGCGCTCTGGTACATCGGCGGGCTCATCAAGCACGGTCCGGCGCTTTCGGCGATCATTGCCCCGACCACGAATTCCTACAAGCGGCTCGTTCCGGGCTTCGAGGCGCCGGTGAATCTTGCGTACTCGCGCCGCAATCGCTCGGCCGCCTGCCGGATTCCCATGTACTCGGCGTCTCCCAGCGCGAAGCGCGTGGAGTTCCGTCCGCCGGATCCGAGCTGCAATCCCTATCTGGCGTTTGCGGCAATGCTGATGGCCGGGCTCGACGGCATCGAAAACCGGATTGACCCCGGTCCTCCCCTGGATAAGGACATTTATGACCTCGGACCGGAAGAACTGGCCCGCGTACCGTCGATGCCGGGGTCGCTGGAAGACGCCCTCGATGCCCTGGCCCGCGACCACCAGTTCCTGCTCAAGGGGGATGTGTTTACCGAGGAACTGATCGGCACCTACATCCAGTACAAACGGACGAGAGAGGTGGATGCGATCCGGCTGCGGCCGCATCCGTATGAGTTTGCGATGTATTACGACATCTGAGCGTTTCTGCTCAGCATTTCCGCAAGACCGCGGGGATGATTGTGTCCCCGCCCGTACTATCATCTCCGATCGACGGCACATGTACCTTCGTTGCCGGCTTCATCTAGACGCCGGGTACCTCGGCGAGCATAGTATGGGAGGAAGCGCCGCTGAGATTGAGGTTCAAAAATGATCGCGAAGCAACGACTTGCTCTGGGCGCAGCCTCTCTTTTCCTCTCGTCATTGCTGGTTCCGGCGATTGTTGGTCAAGGCACGGATTCGCCTTCCTCCGCCGCACCTCTTCTGTCCGGCGATGAAGTTGTGCGTCGCATGGTGCAGCGTAATCAGCAGCGCGCCGATGCTCTGCGATCTTTTCAGGGTATCCGCACCTACCGCCTGACTTACCAGGGGTTTCCCATCAGCCGGGAAGCTGAAATGGTTACAAAGGTGGTCTACCGGGCTCCCGATTCCAAGCAATTCACTGAAGTCTCTCAGTCTGGGTCGAAACTCATTGTCGAACGCGTCTTTCGAAAGTTGCTGGAAAGCGAGCAGGATGCGCTGAAGGAAGAGAACCGCATGCGCACGGCGCTGAATCCCGATAACTACAACTTCACGCTCACCGCCTACGAGTCCGAATCGGCTGCGCCCAATTACGTTTTCCAGGTGGAGCCTAAGAGTTCCAGCAAATATCTCTACCGCGGCAAGGTCTGGATCGATGCTCACGATTTCGCCGTCAGCCGCATGGAAGTGGAGCCTGCCAAGAGCCCTTCGTTCTGGACCAAGAAAAGCGAAATCTCCCACGTCTATGCCAAGGTGGACGGGTTCTGGCTTCCGAAACAAAACCGGTCCGTTTCTGCGATTCGCCTGGGCGGTCAGGCCGTTCTTACCATCGATTACAGCGACTACAAGATTCTCGACCCAGTCCCAGCGCATTCCTCCAACCAAGTCAGCCGCTTGGGCTCGTCGGTTCACTAGAGAGGCTGTAGGAGCGTGTTATGCTGGCGCTTCGAGTTAACTCCCTTGCCACTCCCCACGGATCCCAACAACCTTGCATTTAGCGATCCTGCGACGGCTCAGGTGCGACTGGACAGCTTGTGCGGGCTGCTATCGCAAGAGACTCATTCGGCACTGAGGGTGCTGCTCGAGGAGTCCCCAGATCCGGATTGGACGTTGAATCAGATCGACCGCTGGCTATCAGGCAACCGGGAAATTGCCGCGACTTTTGATCGTCATCCACAGCTTCTTCATTATGCCGTTGCTGTCCTCGGGCACAGCCGCTATCTCGGCGAGACGCTTCTGCAAAACCCTGACTTGCTCTCAAGTTTTCTGCGGGAAGACTGCCTGCAACGGAGCCGTTCGCGCGATGAGTTCCACGAAGCCTGGGCAAGATTTCGCGCGCGCACGCTGGCGCCCACCGCCGAACCGGATATCGCATTGTTGCTCGCCCGCTTCAAGCGCCGCGAGTATGTTCGCATTCTTTTGCGGGATGTTCTCAATCGAGCCGCCCTGGCGGACATCACGGGGGAGATTTCGGCGCTGTCCAATGTGTTGATCGAAGAAGCTCTGCGTGAGGCCACTAACAAGCTGGATAAGAAGTACGGCCCCGCCCAACACGTCGACGAGGCTGGTCGCGCGGTTGCCACCCCATTTGCGATCCTGGCTTTGGGCAAACTGGGCGGCAATGAGCTGAATTACAGCTCGGATGTGGACCTGGTTTATGTCTACGGAGAGGAAAAGACTCGTGCTGGTGCCACGATTTCCAACCGCGAATACTTCGTGCGTCTGGCTCAGGAAGTAACCCAGACTCTCTCCCGCGTTACGCAGGAAGGCCCGGTTTTTCGCATCGATATGCGACTCCGGCCGCAGGGAGCCGAGGGAGAGCTGGCCTTGGCGCGCCGGCAGATGCTGACGTACTACTCCGAAACGGCGCAGGACTGGGAATTGCAGGCCCTCATAAAGGTTCGACATTCCGCCGGCGACGAGGCCCTGGCTCGTGAATGCGTGCGCGGCGTTCAACCTTACGTCTATCGCGGCGGGACGGAAAGTCCCACGCCGGGCGATGCAGGGCAGCGTTTCGCAGCCATCGAAACCGTACTGAAGGCCCGCGAGCGCATGGTGGCGAAACAACGCCCGAGCACGGCATCCAGTTCGGCATCGAATGACACGCTGGACGTGAAATTGGATCGCGGCGGTATTCGCGATATCGAATTTCTCGTGCAATGCCTGCAGCGCGTCCACGGTGGCCGGGAAGTCTGGTTGCGGTCGCGCGGGACTCTGTTCGCCTTACAGAAACTGCACGATAAAGACCACATCAGCGGGGGCGACTTTCAGGAGCTTACCGGGGCCTACGAGTTCTTCCGGCAAGTCGAACACCGGCTGCAACTCCGCATGGGGCAACAGACGCACCGGTTGCCGTCTTCGGCCGAAGAGCTGCGGGTTGTGGAGAGGTCCCTGTCCGGGCGCTCGCTGTTGCAGCATTCTACGCAGAAGCTGGAAGAGGCTTTGCGCGAAAGAATGGCTGGCGTATCGGAGATCTATCGTCGGATTCTTCACCACCAGCAATGGCGCAGGCAGGAAGAGGCCGCGCAGAGTGAATTCGAACTCAGCGCGAGGCGCGAGGCTTTCGGTGAACTCCCTTACCAGACGATGCTGGACCGGCTGGCGCAGGATTCACCTCGGCTTTTTGCGATAGCCCAGGGGACCGAGCCTGGGTCTCTCCGCCGTCGCAACTTGCAGCGTTTTCTGAGCGCTGTCTTTACGAGTTCGTCGCGGTATGCCGTCCTTCTGCGGCATCCCGAAGCGTTGGGGCCCGCCCTCAAGGTGTTCGACAACAGCGGGTATTTAACCGATGTTCTTGTGCAATATCCCGAGGAATGCGCCACGCTGGTGGAGATGGGCGACTCCGCCCCGGCCGCGGGCGTCAGTGGGCACCTATTCAATCCCCCTTCGCGGTGGGAAGCGGCCGCCCCCGACCCGGTGTTCCAATTTGTGGCCACATCGAACAGCTCGAATGCCGAAAAGCTGGCCCTGCTGCGCCGTCATTACCGTCACCTGAGCTTCGTTACTGGTATCCACGACCTGATGGAGATGCGCCCCGTGTATCAATCGCTCTCGGACCATTCAGCAGCCGCAGATGACGCGATTCGGACGGCGTTCACGCTGGCAGGGCCACCGCAGGGTCTGGCGGTGATGGCGCTGGGCCGTCTGGGGGCGGCGGAATTCGACGTCTTCTCCGACGCCGACCTGATTTTCGCCCGCGAGGAACGCCTGCCGCGCGAGACCGCAACCAAAGCGGTTGAGCAGATCGTGCATGCCCTGGCAGCTTATACGCGCGAGGGTATGGTTTTCCCCGTGGACGCCCGCTTGCGTCCGCGTGGAACGCAGGGTGAGTTGGTCATGACCCCGGCCGGCTTTGCAGCTTATTGCGACAGCGAAGCCAGATCCTGGGAGGCGCTGACCTATACCAAACTGCGCTTCATATGCGGGACGGCGCAGGTGGCTGAGGAAGTATTTCGCGCGACGGAGCGAGCGCTTGCCCGCTTTCAGCGCGATCCGGATTTCGCCACGTCGGTTTGCGAAATCCGTTCCCGACTGGATCGGAGCGATCCGGAGCGAAATTGGAAAAGCTCTCCGGGTGGAATCTATGATGTCGACTTTCTTACGGGCTACCTTTTGCTAAAAGGAAATCTTTCGAAGCGAGACGGTTCGCTCCGCGACCGGGTCTGGCGGCTTGCTGCCGAGGGACTGCTGACAAATGCTGAAGCTGGCGATCTCGACCACGCGGCGGAACTGCTGCGCACGGCGGATCATGTTTCCTCCCTGGTGGCAGGCCGTGCGCAGAGGTGGCTTCCCTCGGCGGAACAGTCTCTGGTAGCAACGGAAACGTGGGTGTCGGGCATCCTGCGAAGGCCATTTCCAGGGGGCATCACAACTTGCATAGAGGAAGCTATGCGGCTGGTGAGGGAAATCTACCTGCGCAAGCTGCAATAGCGGCGGCGCTCGTGTGGCGCGGGCGCCCTCGCCCGCGTGGTCTTGGCGTTGTTCTTGATCTTTCTTTCGATCTTTCTTTCGATCTTTCTTTCAGACCTTCAACCTTTCCTCCAACCTTAAGACCACGCGGTCGGGGGCGCCCGCGCCACACAATCTTTAAGAAATATTTTCTTTCCTCCAATCCGCCTGCCATGGCACGTCCGTTCCCATGCCAGGAGGAAGACATGAAACCGATGTACCTGAAAGTTTCTCGCCTGGCTCTGTGTTCGGCCCTGACCCTGTTTGGTACGGGCGCATTCGCAGAGGACGCGTCGACTCTGAAGCCCAACCAAACCTTTGGTTATGGTGCCGACAAGCTCTTGACTTTTACCTACACTCAAAATTTTGACTGCGTGGATCAGCCGACCGATGATCTGAACCACAACGGAAAGCTGGCCCAATCCAACCCCGGTGAGTTGCAGACCCCGATCTGCGTGGTCGGTACCCAGCCTTCCATCAATCCTCCTGGACAAAAAGGCGACCCGGCGGTAACGACCGAGCCCCTCTACGTTCTCGTACCGATGTTCTCCGCAGACAACGACCAGAATCCTGATGATGCGATTGCCTGTACCAACGTCGTAAGCCACACTCTGTGTGGTCCCGCGCTGGGCAAGACCCTGATCGCTCTTTTCGGGGCGATTCCTGAGGCCTTTAAAGCTACGCCTAGCGTTTACACCCAGTGCCCCGACCCGGGCCTTCCTCCGGGAACATGCACGATGCACGCCTCACGCCTGGATCTGGCTCCGGTGTTGGCGGCGTTGAAGCTGATCCCGAACGCCAACGCCAATGTCTTCCTTCCTACGCCGAATCACTCGCACGTTGTGAACGATGACGCGGTCACGACGAAAGAGATCTGGTGGCAGGTAATCCCCGTTCTCGTCCTGAAGCAAGCCGATTGGCCGACCAAGGATGGCGGCAGCGGAATCACATCCTCCGCCGCGATTCAACTGGCTGAGAAGAATGGCGAAGCGCTCGAAGCTCCGTCGAACTTCTTCCTGTTCTTTAGCTCCAAGCACGCTCACTAAGCGCAACAGTTTGACAGCCTCCATCCGCTCCGGCGCCCCCGGATGGGATCGAGGCTTTTTTGTTGGCTCGCGTTCGACCTCTACCCCAACCCCCGGTCTTGCCGCGGAACTTCTTTTATAATTGCTGATTCAATTATCAGGAGGGTTTCATGGCAGGGTCCTACAACGGAATCGCGGTGCCCAGCGGCGGCGCCAAGATCGGCTACAGCAACGGCAAGCACGATATTCCGAACAATCCGATCATTCCGTACATCGAGGGCGACGGGACTGGGCGCGATATCTGGAAGGCGTCGCAACGGGTATTCGACGCGGCAGTCGAGAAGGCCTACGACGGCAAGCGGAGAGTGGAGTGGTTTGAGGTTTTCGCGGGTGAAAAAGCCAAGGCTAAGTTCGACAACTGGCTTCCCGACGATACCGTCGAGGCCATCCGCGAATTCCGCGTCGCCATCAAGGGACCTTTGACGACCCCGGTGGGTGGCGGCATTCGCTCGCTGAATGTAACCCTGCGGCAGGTACTCGATCTCTATTCCTGCGTTCGTCCCGTCCGCTATTACGCTGGAACTCCGTCCCCGGTGAAGCACCCCGAAAAAATGGACATCGTAATCTTCCGCGAAAATACCGAAGACGTTTACGCGGGCATCGAGTGGGAGCAGGGAACTGCCGAATGCGCCAAGCTGATCAAGTTCCTCAATGAGGATATGTTGAAGAGCGGGAAGAAGCAGGTGCGCCTCGATTCTGGCGTCGGGATCAAGCCGATTTCGATCACCGGAACCAAGCGTCTGGTCCGCGTGGCGATTCGACATGCACTCAAAAACAAGCTGAAATCTGTAACTCTGGTTCACAAAGGCAACATCCAGAAATTTACCGAAGGCGCGTTCCGCAATTGGGGCTATGAAGTGGCGACCGAAGAATTTCGCGCTCAGGTCGTCACGGAACGTGAGAGCTGGATCCTCGACAACAAGGATAAGAACCCGAATATCTCGATCGCCGATAACGCTTCGATGACAGAACCTGGCATGGAATATGCGCCTCCGGCCTTCCGCGAAGCCGTGGAAAAAGAAGTCAAGAGCGTGCTCGATTCCATCTACGCCACGCACGGCAAAGGCGCCTGGAAGAGCAAGCTAATGATCAACGACCGCATTGCCGATTCCATCTTTCAGCAGGTCGTGACACGTCCAGAGGAGTATTCGGTACTGGCGACGCCCAACCTCAACGGCGATTACATTTCTGACGCCTGCGCGGCGCAGGTTGGAGGTCTTGGCATCGCTCCCGGCGCGAATATCGGCGACGGCTACGCCATCTTCGAGGCAACGCACGGCACTGCTCCGAAGTATGCGGACAAAGACGTCATCAACCCGGGATCGGTCATTCTTTCCGGCGTCATGCTGTTCCGCCACATCGGCTGGAATGAGGCCGCCGACCTGATTGAACAGGGGATGGAAAAAACAATTTTGCAGAAGAAGGTCACCTATGACTTCGAGCGCCTGATGGACGGCGCGACAAAAGTCAAGACCAGCGAGTTCGGCGACCACATCATCAACAACATGGCCGCAACCGTGGCTGCAGACTAATCAAACTCTTCGGGGCTTTAATAGCTCGAGATTTATCGTCACACATTCCGCTCCCAAGACGGAGCCAACACGAGGACCCATTCAAATGCGCAAGAAAGTTTCCGTAGTAGGTTCGGGCAACGTGGGCGCCACAGCGGCTCACTGGATTGCCTCGAAAGAACTGGCCGACGTCGTTCTCATCGATATCCTGGAAGGGATCCCCCAAGGCAAAGCGCTCGATCTGCAACAGGCCATGCCGATCGAAAAACGCGACTCGCAAATCATTGGCACCAACAACTACAAAGACACCGCCGGCTCCGACATCGTCGTAATCACCGCGGGCATCCCGCGCAAGCCCGGCATGAGCCGCGACGATTTACTCAACACCAACTACAACATCATGAAGAGCGTGGTCACCGAGGCCATTAAGTATTCGCCAGGATGCATCCTTGTCATCGTGTCGAACCCGCTCGACGCCATGGCGCAGACGGCCTACAAGCTGAGCGGCTTTCCGCGCAACCGCGTCATCGGCATGGCTGGGGTGCTGGACTCGGCCCGCTTCCGCACGTTCATTGCCGACGAGTTGAATGTCAGCGTCGAGAATGTGACAGCCTTTGTCCTCGGCGGCCACGGTGACACCATGGTGCCGTTGCCCCGTTATTCCACGGTGGCTGGCATTCCAATTACCGAACTCATCACACCCGAGCGCCTGGCAGCCCTTGTGCAGCGCACTCGCGATGGCGGGGCGGAAATCGTGAAATATCTCAAGACGGGCAGCGCCTACTACGCGCCTTCCGCGGCTGCGACGGAAATGGTCGAAGCTATTCTCAAGGACAAGAAGAAGATTCTGCCTTGCGCCGCTTATCTGGATGGCGAATACGGCATCAAGGGACTCTATGTCGGCGTGCCCGTGAAGCTAGGTGCGAAGGGAATCGAACAGATTGTCGAAATCAAGCTGACCGCCGATGAACAGGCGGCGCTCAATAAGAGCGCCGAGGCGGTTAAGGAGCTGGTGGCAGTGATCGGGGTTTAACGCGATCGCTGGCAAGAGCAGATTCCTCCCTCCGGTCGGAATGACAATCTTTGAAGTGGAGCCTAGACTTTCTCGATCTTCACCGCGTTGAGCTTGATTTCTTTCCGAGGGCGATCCTGGCCATCGCGCTGGGCGCTGGTAATCTTATCCACGGTCGCCTGACCTTCCACAACCTCGCCGAAGATGGTGTGCTTGCCCGTGAGCCAGCTCGTCGGAGCCACGGTGATGAAGAACTGCGAGCCATTCGTGTTGGGCCCGGAGTTCGCCATGGCCAGCTTTCCGGGCACGTCGAACTTGTGCGGGGAGCCCTTCGTCTCATCCTCAAACTTGTAGCCCGGGCCGCCCATGCCAGTGCCTTGCGGATCGCCGCCCTGGATCATGAAGTTGGGAATGACGCGGTGAAACACGGTTCCGTCGTAGAGGCGATCCGTCGTTTTCTTGCGGGTGTTGGGATGGGTCCACTCGCGCTTGCCCTCGGCGAGTTCGACAAAGTTGGCAACGGTTTTGGGGGCGTCCTTCTCGAACAGACGGCACACGATGGCGCCCTCTGTGGTGTCAAATGTTGCGTACAAGCCTGGTTCGCGTGACATGAATTCCTTTCGAATCGCTTTCGTATTTTGCGAGCGGCGCTAAGTTCGTGTGGCGCGGGCGCGCCCGCCCGCGAGGTCTTGGTATTGATCTTGTTCCTCCGCTTCCTCTGCCCTGTTTACCCCAAGATCGCGCGGGCGGGGGCGCCCGCGCCACACGATCTTAAAGAACCTGGTTCCAACGGCTACTGCGGGGCGATGGCAGGCTTCTTAGGGGCAGTTCCAGCAGCTGGTCTCTTCGTTGTTCCGGCTGCGCCGTGGACTGCCGGGTGACGCGTCGTTGAAGCCGCGCCGCCGCGCACAATTGTTAAATGCACGATGCGGACCGGGGTCAGCGGCTTATCGTCCGGTCCCTTGGGCAGACGCGCGATCTTCTTTACCAGAGCTAAGGTGGCATCGTCGCACTGGCCAAAAATTGTGTGGCGGCCGGTGAGGTGAAGGCTGTGCGTCGCGTCTTCGGTAATGAAGAACTGCGAGCCGTTGGTGTTGGGGCCGGAATTCGCCATCGCCAAACGTCCGGGACGGTCGAACTTGAGCGTGTCCACAAACTCGTCCTGGAAACGATAGCCGGGATCTCCTGTCCCCGTGCCGAGCGGATCGCCGCCCTGAATCATGAATTCCGGAATCACGCGATGGAAGATGGTGCCGTCGTAAAGGGGCGTGTTGTGTTTCGTCACTCCGCTGGCTGGATTCTTCCAGTCTTTCTTGCCCGTGGCGAGACCGATGAAGTTCTCTACCGTAATCGGCGTTTCCTTCTCGAAAAGAGTGCAACGCAAGGTGCCAGCCGTGGTATTAAACACGGCGACGGGGTTCCCGGAGGGCGCGACCGGCTTCTTGATCGGCGCTTTTGCGGCGGTGGACGTCTTCGGCTTCGCAGACGGGGCGGCCTGCCCAAAAGAACTGGCGGCAACGCCGAGGGTCGCGACACAGAGCAGTAACTGACGCATGAAAGTTCCTCGTGGAGGCAATGGATTTTACGGGTAAGACTGCCTTCAAATTGTACGACATACGGACAGAAAGAACGATTGCGGAGTGGGTGCTGGAAGTCGGGGAACGGCCGGAACGCGAAGCTACTGTCCGCCGGGGTGGCTGGATTCAGAAGGGGCCGGAGCCGCAGGAGCCGCGCTGGGTGCGGTATCTGGAACGCGGGGCTGCGGAGTAACCGCGTCCGGCGCCAGCATCAAAGGCGGGACGGAAGGAACGAGCGCGGGCAAGAGAAAGTCCGGCGCGCCAGCCAGGCTCGGCTGGGAAACGCGTTGCAGCAACGGGGGCTGATCGTCGTCCACCGGCAATTCGTCGTTTCCGCCTTGCGCGACTTCAGTCTTGTCCGTCTTGTCGTGCGGCTCGGAGTATCGATCGGAGACCATAATGTGAAAAACCCACTGCCGCCGCTCTTCTTCCGGTTCGACCAAGCCGGCAGCCTTCATGGGAATCAAGTAGTTCTCCACCCACTTGATTTCCTTTTTGGTCATCCCCCGGCGTTGCAGATCGACGGTGACCCCGGCCAGGTGCGAGGAGGCAATTTCCCCTTCGGCAGGCGCGGCGTTGCGGTTGTGGCGGCGAAGTTTCTTCTGCACCACGACGGTGCGGACGGCGGAATTCACCTGAATCTGATCGCCGAACTCCTGGTGATAGGCCGCGGCCAGGTCGTCGACAAACTTCAGGGTCCACGGACGGCAGTATCTCCGGTCGGGATCGAGACGTGGGTCCACACGCAGAGCCTCGCTCGGAATGATGGGAACCAGCTTCCCATCCAGCTTCAACTGCTCAAGCTCGGTATCGTCCTGAATGCGGGGCAATTCCAGCCGGTCAATCTCCGCGTTCTGCTTCAGCAGGGAATCGTGCGAAGGCCTGAATACCGGGTTCCAGAAAATCCGGCGCCAACGGCTGTGATGACGCGGCGTGCTCGACAAAGCCAGCGAAGACTGCGAAACCTTTACCTTGTGATGGTGGTGATGCCCGCGGGCGCGTGAGATGGCGGCGCTGAAATCGCACCCAACAACGACCACCAGACTGAGGAACAGGGCCCGTCTTAGCATAGTTGGTAGGAATTGCAAATCGGGTAATGAGTGGTTAGTTTACACGTTTTACACAGCCCTGTGCTGTCCAAAAGATGCTGCCAAAAGTAATGCCAAAGGGAGACGGCAAGAACCGCCGAAATCCTTGCCGGACGGGGTAAATCAGCGGTTTTGTACGGAAGAAGACAGGGCAAAAACCGGGCAATTTCAGGCCCCACCGTTCGTGTAGTTGCGGGCACCCTCGCCCGCATGGGTCTTGGGTTGGGATAACGGGATTGGAAGCGAGAGCAAGACCGCGCGGGCGAGGGCGCCCGCGACTACACGAACACGGGGCGGATCACGCACGCTACCGCCGGAACAAATCCGTAACCGCCTGTAGCATCACATCTCTGCTGACTTCGGAGATTGAACGCGTCAGGGGAATGTCTTTTGGGCAGACTTCCACGCAGTTCTGGGCATAGCCGCATTCCTGGATACCGCCATCGCCCATGAGCGCGGCGAGGCGCTCGTGCTTCAGGGCTTTGCCGGTCGGGTGCGAGTTGAACAGCCCCACTTGGGCGATTGTCGCTGCGCCTACGAAGCCCGTATCGTCGTTAAACTGCGGGCAGGCTTCCATGCAGCAGCAGCAGGAAATGCAGCGCGAGACGGGATAAGCCTCTTCCTGCTCGCGGGGCGCGATGCGCGGACCCGCGCCGAGGTCGTACGTTCCATCGACGGGGACCCACGCCTTTACGGCTTTCAGGTTCTCGAAAATCACGCTGCGATCCACAGCCAAGTCGCGCACCACGGGGAACTTGGTCAGCGGTTCCACGCGAATCGGCTGTTCCAGTTGGTCAACGAGAGCCGAACAGGCCATGCGGGCTTTGCTGTTGATGACCATGGCGCACGATCCGCACACTTCTTCCAGGCAGTTCGCGTCGTACGTTATGGGAGAAGTCGTCACGCCGGCTGTCGTGACTGGATTGGTTGCAATCTCCATCAGGCTCGAGATCACGTTCATGCCCGGCTTCCAGCGAATTTCGAAGCTTTCCCATTGCGCGGGGGAGTTGGGGTCGGCTTGGCGCTTGATTTTGAAGACGACCGTTTTCGGTCGGGTTGCGGTCTTCGCGGCGTTCTCAACGGACATGCTGGATCCTTCCCCCTGTGCTCCCTTACTCACTTCGCCCATGGCTATTTCACCGCGTCATAGCGACGGGGACGCGGTGGCACCAGGGAGACATCGACCGGTTCGAATTGGAAGCGGGGTTCGTCGGCATCCGGAGCGAAAGAAGCCTTGGTGGTCTTGAGCCAGTTCTTGTCATCGCGATCGGGAAAGTCTGGTTTGTAATGCGCCCCGCGGGATTCGTCGCGCATCGCAGCGCCCTGGGCCACCACCCGCGCAAGCTGCATCATGTTGTAGAGTTGCCGGGTAAATACAACACTCGTATTCGCCCACTGCGTGCGATCGCTGAGGTTCACGTTCTTCATGCGCTCGAGCAGATCGACAGTCTTGGCATCGGCTTCGCGGCAGGCTTTGCTGTAGCGGATGACGGTACAGTAGCGCGTCATCAGTTCGCCCAGTTCGCGCCAGAGGCAGAATGGGTTCTCCGTGCCCTCATTGTTCATCAGGCCGGAGTTCATTTCTTCCTGGCGCTTGCGTTCGGCTTCGAAAAAGCCATTGCTCGTGGCAGCAGGCAGGCTCTTTGCGTACTTCATCGCGTTCGGGCCCGCCACAAACCCGCCATAGATGCAGGACACAAGCGAATTCGCGCCCAGTCGGTTCGCGCCGTGGTACTGGTATTCGCATTCACCGGCCGCGAAAACGCCCGGGATGTTCGTCTGCTGATTGAAATCCACCCACAGCCCGCCCATGGTGTAGTGCATGCCGGGAAAGATCTTCATGGGCACGTCGCGCGGGTCATCGCCGACAAACTTCTGATAAATCTCGAGAATGCCTTCCAGCTTCTTGTCGAGAATTTTGCGGTCGATGTGCGTGAGGTCGAGGTAAACCATGGGCTGGCCGTCGATGCCGAGTTCGTTCTCGTAGACAACCTTGTGGATGGCGCGGGTGGCGACGTCGCGCGGAACCAGGTTGCCGTACTTCGGATACCACTCTTCCAGGAAGTACCAGCGCTCGCTCTCAGGGATGGAGTTCGCAGCACGCTGGTCGCCCTTCTGTTTCGGAACCCAAACGCGGCCGCCCTCGCCTCGGGCTGATTCCGACATCAAGCGCAGCTTGTCCTCGCCCGGAATCGCCGTGGGATGGACCTGAATAAACTCGCCATTGGCGTAATAAGCGCCCTGCTGATACAGAGCCGATTGCGCCGACCCGGTGCACACCACGGAGTTCGTCGACTTCCCGAAAATTGCGCCAATGCCGCCTGTGCAGATGATAATGGCGTCGGCAGGGAAGGTCCGCACTTCCATGCTGCGCAGGTTTATGGTGCAAATGCCCCGGCAGACGCGGTTGCCGTCGAGTACGGCCGAGAGAAACTCCCAGCTCTCGTATTTCTTGACCTTGCCTTCCGATTCGAAACGGCGCACCTGCTCATCGAGCGCGTACAGCAGTTGTTGCCCGGTGGTGGCTCCGGCGAATGCGGTCCGGTTGTACAACGTTCCACCAAACCTGCGGAAATCGAGCAAGCCTTCCGGAGTGCGATTGAAAGGCACACCCATGCGGTCCAGCAGATCAATAATGCCTGGCGCCGCATCGCACATGTTCTTTACGGGTGTCTGATTCGCCAGGAAATCGCCGCCGTACACGGTGTCGTCGAGATGCTGGGCAGTAGAGTCGCCTTCACCCTTCAGATTCTTGGCGGCGTTAATCCCGCCCTGCGCGCACACGGAGTGCGAGCGTTTTACCGGCACAATCGAAAACAGATCGACCGACCCGCCCATCTCGGCGATCTTGATGACGGCCGACAATCCAGCCAGCCCGCCGCCCACCACGATAATTCTTGGAGTCGCCATGTTGGTTGTGTGTTCCTCTACTCTTCCACGCTCGGCCGTGCATCCTCGATCTGTGTCGCGCCAACCGGATCGATGGACTGCTGATCGTAGCGCACGCGCATCGTATACAAGCTACCCAAGCCGACGCCGCTCATAACCACAAAGAACCCCAAACAGGCCGCCAGCAGCCGCCTTTGGGCCTTTTCCCCGGATACCAGCCCCCACTTGGCGCAGAACAGCCAGATCCCGTAAGCGAAGTGCCACGAAGCACTCACCAGGCCCAAAACGTAGAAAAGCAGCAGCAGCGGCTGAAACAATTCCGTCTGCACCTTGCCAAACGTAGCCCCGGGATAGGCGTGCAAATCAATTCCCGAGAAGCGCAACGTGTAAGTGTGAAATGCGATGTAGGCGAAGGCGATGCCGCCCGTCCAGCGCTGTACCGTATACATCCAATTACCGGACCAGGGATAGCTGAGAAGGTTCGTCTCGCCGCGGTACCAGATATAAAAGCCGTACCCGGCGTGGAAGAGAATGGGAAGCCAAATTCCGAAGAGTTCCAGCACAGGAACCAGCGGCAGGCTCGCCAAAAACCGGACCTGATGCGCGTAGGCGGTGGGTCCGTTGATCGCCATGGAGTTGGAGATCAGAATGTGTTCAATCAGGAACGCCCCGACGGGGATAATGCCGCTGAGAGAATGCAGCCGTCGGAGCAGGAAACTGATACCTTTCCCGGTGCGAAGCGGAGCGACCCCAGACTTCACGAGCTCCGGCTTGCCCAAGCTGCCCGCCTCGCCAACCGCCGGAACACTCGCTGCCACGGAGAATCTCCTTCGCCTGCTTGCAAGGCGACTTCAGATGAAAAATGGGGAACTTTTGATTATCTTTTGGGGGGTGGGTGAAGTCAAGGAGGGTGCTACGACTCGAGCGCAACGGGTTGGTGCTTTCTCACCGACCAAACATTTACTCGTCCGTTGCCGGCGATCGCTCCATTATCTCGCGAGGCAGGGCATCGACATCCTCGCCGCGAGCCCGCAAAATGTGCACACGATGATGACCGTCCAAGATGGTTCCGTCGGGCCGAGTCTTCAGGCAGTGAGGCTGACCTGGCAGCAAGGAGTTCCGCAGCACATCGCTCGACTGCTTTTCAAAGGTAGCCAGTTTGCCAGTGTTTAACGACGATTCCAGGTGCAGCGGCTTCAGAGGAGGGAGACCATCCATCACGCAATCCTGTAGCACAGGCTAAGTCACCGAGCATTGGCCAAAGTCGCAGCATATTGATCGATCCACCGGCGTTGCTCGGACGTTTCCGGAACAGGCAAACCTCGAACAGCGCTCAGCCTTTGAACTGCGCTCGCCGGGTCGGCGCCCTTGGTGACCAGTAGACAGGCTGCGACCAGACCCGTCCTCCCAATACCTTGCCTGCAGTGCACCACCGCATTCATGCCGGAAGCAAGCGCCTCGTTGAGTTGACCGAGCACGTTCCCTAACTTATTTTTAGAGTCCGGTACTTGGCGATCGGGGATTGGGAACGAAAGAAAGGTCATCCCATGCGCGCTCGTCTGCTTGGCTTCCTGCGCGAGATCGAGATCGGCCTCCTCGTCTTTCGTTAAGAGCGAAAGCACAACATTCACGCCGGAATGTTGCCATGCGCCCATCTCGTCCTCCAGCCAATCGCCGCCGCGAGGACGGGCCGCCAGTGCCAGTTTCCCAGGCCACGGTCCGTCAATCCAATGGAGTTTCGTCCCAGTCACCTAAACGTTTCCTTCCCCGCTCCGCTTTGTAGTCATAGGCCGGATCGAAATCGACGGTCCCGAAGAGATCGAGAATGCCAAGGCGGGGCCCGTTACTTGCGGCTACCTCATCTGGTATAGCCGTCTGTTCGCGAGCGAATCCATCGGCGTCAGTCGCTGGCGCAACTGGTGTTTCCGCAGCCTTCGGGTCAATCGCCATATTTACTGATGATTTCACACTCCGGCCAACGGAACCAGACCTTTCAACACGGCCGCTAGACGGCCTCCGCCTCGGCCGCTTTCGCATCATAACCAAGATCCCGCGCGGGCGGGGGCGCCCACGATTGCACAGACCCAGGTCCCTCCTCGAGTGATCCGTGGGGTGCTCCCCCGAGGCCAAAGCCAACGCCGGTGTGGTCAACGCTGTGTAGCTGCGGGCGCCTCGCCCGCACGGCCTTGGGTTCGATGGGAGTTGAGGAGGCTAGCTCTCCTGCCGCCTGTACCATTCCAGGAACTGCCGGAGCGCGGCACCTCGGTGGCTTACCAGGGCTTTTTCCTCAGCGGTCAGCTCAGCCAGGGTTCGCTGCAAAGGCGGAAAGAAAAACAGGGGGTCGTAGCCGAAGCCGTGGGTTCCGCGCGGGGCGTCGAGGATCAGGCCTTCTACTCTTCCCGAAGATACGGTCAGAACCTCACCGTCGCGAGCGGCGGCCAGCGAGCAGACAAAGCGGGCCGTCTTCCGTTCCGGTGCAACCGAGGTTAGTTCACGGAGGAGCCGGGCATTGTTGGCCGCGTCCGTAGAGTTGGAGATATCTGTCTTGCCGGACGGCCGAGGGCGGCCGTCCCCACGTGGATCCTCTAGCGCTGCATACCGGGCCGAATGCACGCCCGGTGCCTCTTCAAGAGCGTCCACTTCCAGACCCGAGTCGTCGGCCAGTACGATCTCTCCGGGCGCTTGCCGGCTATACTCCGACGCTTTCTTGCGGGCGTTGGCCTCGAAGGTCAGGCCGTCTTCCACGACCTCGGGCAGCTGGTGAAAATTTGGAATGCTGGAAATCGCCAGGCCAAACGCAGCCGCGGCCCCGGCGAAATCACGGAGCTTGCCGGCGTTTGATGTAGCGATCAGGACGGTAGGCATGAGGAGAGGGCCGTGGGGGCGCCACGACCCTCTCTGCGCAGCATATCAAAGCGGCAGTGTCTCTCTCGGGTCAGCCGCTACCACTCAGCCACGCACAGTCAATACTGGACACGGAGCGGTCGCCACCACCTCGGTGGCAGTCGCCCACGGCAGATGTGAAACCGCGCGAGCGTGGCCGCTGTGCAGTACGCCCATCACGATCACGTCGGAGTTGTGCCGGACGGCAGCCCTGACAATCGCTTCCGCTGGGAATTCGAAACGAACATCGAACTCCGGTCTGCACCAATCCATCGCCTCGGGCGGAATCAATGCCTTCAGCTTGGCGATCGCCGCCCTCTTCACCACTTCACGATCCGCTACCGGAACAAGTGGGATCAAGTGCAGCAGGAGCAACTGCGCCTCCGACTCCTCCGCCAGTGTGAGTGCAAACGGCAGAGCCGCTCTCGATGCTGCCGTGAAGTCGGTTGCGAAAAGGATCCGGCGGAATTCCGGGGCATGTTTGGCATCGTGCGGCACTTTGGGACCGACGCAAAGCACAGGGCACGACGCCCGGCGATAAATCTCTTCCGCTACCGAGCCCATCGTCAGCCGGCTAAGGCCGGTCCTGCCGTGGGTGCCAAGAACGATCAAATCCACGCGGTTCTTTTCAACCATACCGGCAAGGACGTCCCAAAGGGGGCCCTGTTTCAGCAGGGCGCGGTGGTGAATGTCCTTCAGTTCGTTCAGCCCCGTCAGCTTGGCGAGGCTCTCTTCAGCGGCCCGCCAGGCATAATCCAGTGTGACCGGGAACGGTTCCATGGGAAGCGCTGGATATGGCTCTGGCGGAACTACGTGCGCGGGATACAGAGTCGCTTCATAGCGGCGGGCGAGCACCTCGGCATAGGGAAGAGCTGCTTCGGAGAACACAGAAAAGTCCGTCGGGAAAAGTATGTTATTGAATTGAAGTCGAATGTTGGGAACAGTGGCTAGCATATGAAACCTCCTTGCGGAGCACGGGTGAAATCTGCACAGAGTATGTTGGAATTGCCGCCCACATTCCGTGATCGCCGTCACACAGCTGTGTGAGTATGGTTGGGGCTGCGGGGAACTGAGCTGGGATCGGCGGAAAGCTGCCGGCTGGAGGCGCCGAAATTTACCGGCCAGTAACGCCACTGCAACCTGACTGCAATAGTGCCGATTTAGAGTCCTGAACAACTGAGGTGGACGCCCTTCGCTGGGCACGACCGCAGGCCCCTGCGCTAGAGACGGAGTTCGGGGGCTTGCGGTTTTCTTTTTTGCCGATTGTGCGACGGATGGGAAGGCTAAGCGTTCGCGGTGGCTGCCGCTTCCGGTTCGGCGTCACCGGCAGGGCCTCGTTGCATCTTGAGTTCCGTCAGAAATTCCGCCTGGCTCATCTCACCCTCGTTGCGCATCAACGCGAGCAGAGCGTCCGAAGAATGATCGTTCTGTGGAGTTTGCGCAAGCGGAATAAATTCACGCGGGATGCAGTGCAATTCAGGCGCAATACCGGGTTGGGAAACGAGAAAGTCCAGGAAGCCTTCGACGGCAGCGCGCTGCTGCTCGGTTTCCGCCAGAAACTCGATCCCCATGCCGTGGGCAGGATGCAGCACTCTCACCGATCCACCCGCGCCCGCGAACGTACCTCGTGCCTGCAGAATCAGGTCCAGCCGCGTGCCGACCGGGAATGGCGATTCCGATTCGACATAACAGGCGCCCAAACTTAAGTCCGTCAATTTGCAGAGAACTCCGGAAGTGGCGTCGTGCTCGGAAACCGCAGGCGCACTCGAATCCAGCCATGCGTTCAGAGCTATGTGGGCATCCTCCGAGAGCGTCTCAAAGCGCACTCCGCTCTCGCCCGTGGATCGCGACCACGCAACGACACCGCGGCCCTCGACTGGGGCGAGGCGTTGCGGTAGAGAAAACCGGAAAGCCAAATCTGTGAAGTTTGCCACTGGCTGGGAGATCAGAACATCCATCCCGCTCTCGCTCACGTCCAGCAAAATACCTTCCACGTTCTCGGCATTCTGCCAGTTCAAGGTCACGGGAATCTGGATCGGAACCCGGGTGGTGCGCCGGCGTTCTCGGCTCATTAAGCTCCTCGTTGCCAACAGCACCGCCTTCACCTGCGGCAAGGTCACTGGCTGATACAGGACGAAATGCGCACCCAGCCGCTGCGCTGCCGCCCGCTCTGATTCGTCTTGCAAGAGCAGGACGGAGAGAAGGGAGGCGGTCCCATTTGCGGGCCGAACCGCATTGAGAAGCCACGCCGCATCGCCCGCATGATCCATTTCGGAAAAGATCAGATCCGGGGCATTCTCGGGAATCCTTGCCAGAGCTTCGGCGGCATTGGGCACACAGGTAACGTCGACGCCCTGCCCACGGAGATGTCCTGCCAATGTCTCCACGGCGGTCGCCGTGTCGGGTACTACCACCAGCGCGCGAATATTTTTAATCCCCATCGCGATCCTTACGTGAGCGTTGGGTCCCTATCTACGGCCAGCGCGGAACGGTTGTCCGGGCAGGTGTGGCAGGCTTCGGCGCTGCCGGAGCTGGCGAAGAAGATGCGGAAGCGGCAGCGGCGCGGGCCTGTGCCGGAGCCTCGAATTCGGGCATGGCCTTATTCGGGGTATCGGTGTCGTCCGTCAGCAACGAAGCCACCGATTTCAGCGTATCCGCGGCACCCTGAAGCGCCTCAATCTGCTTGCCTAGCTCAATGTATTGCGCCTGTTTACGACGCAGAACCTCATGGATGTCCTTCATGGGTACCCCCTCTCAAGAATCTAGGGGTACTCTGTGCCGGGGTCAATTCCGAAGCGCCTCCGTACAATTACGTCAGTAACGCGCGGCGGGGCGAAAGGGACCTTGCGGCCACAAAAAAGGCTCCCGTGAGGGAGCCTGGAGTGCTTCGGTCGTGGATTGGTGTCCTGTATTAGGCTCAAGCGTTCTGGATATGTTTGGGCTTGCTCCACCTACGCCGAGCCAGGCCCGCCATACCCAGCAAACCCGTGCCAAGCAAGCTCAACGTCCCCGGTTCCGGCACGGGCAAGGCGAGATCTACTTTGGCGCTCACGATACCAAGCTGGCCGTTCCTTATCGCTCCGGTGGTGAGAACCACATCGCCGTTGACCGTACGGTTATTGATCAGACCACTGAGGTTCCCGGCTAATTGGAGCGCTCCGTTGTCGAGTTGGGTAACAGTGACCGGGCCACTGAAAGCGCCCTGGAACAATACGGCGCTGGGAAGGCCGGAAACAGAGCCGTTGAGCGCGATCGTGAAGCTCCCTCCGCCTGCGAAGGTGGCGTTCGAACCCAAGCTTCCAGACGTCAATGCGCCAGTGGAAAAAGTCATGCGCCCCAAATTTGGCCCGCTAAAGCTATGGCCGAACAGGTTATTGATTCCGCTGATCTGCGACGGTGAAGTAAAGCCCGAACTCGAGGACGTGGACAGCCCGTCGTTCCCAATCCACAGCGTGCCGCCCTGGCTCGTAATTCCCACGCTGCTCGCAAGGGCGCTCAACGGAAGCGCCAAGACCAAAGCAGCCAATACAATCATTTTCTTCATGAATTTCCCTGTAATCCCATTAGACAACTCCGCAGCCCGAGAGTGCCAGAACCAGCTAAGCACTGCTCGACCAGGTTGTAAGATGCACTCGTCGCGCCAGGCGGCTGGCAGTCGAATGACCACATGAAATCAACGGTTTACGCTCCGCATCTCAGCGATTACCGTAGCCGAACATGCAAAACTTTGCACACCGCACTGGGTTCAACCTCGGGCTTGTTGATATGTGGCCCATCGGTGCCAGGGAGTGGCCGGAAAGTTGCATTTTCGACTTTTCGGGCCTGAAGTAGTCTCGTTTTGAGCAGTTCTGGGGGAGGGCTGTTCGGGCGCTCTGTGACCTTCGGGTCCAGGGCGCTCTTTAATTTTGGTCGAGTTTGCTGGCAGAATTACAATTCGTTTGAGGCTCGAAACCGTGACGAGAACCTACGTGGAGGAGCGAAACGGCGGTCTGTACGTCCCCGGAACTCGCATATCCGTAGATTCGATCGTTCAGAGCTTCAACGATGGTTTGTCGCGCGAAGAGATCCTCGGTGAATTTGAGTCTCTCGACCTTACCCAAGTCTACGGTGTGATCACCTACTACCTCGAAAACCAGCCAAGCGTAGACGCCTATCGTCTGAGGCTAGAACTCCGGGCGGGGAGGGGCTGGTCGCAGCGGTTTGAGGTGACTCGCCAAGCGGCAGAGCCCTTGCCCGAAGACTTGCGTGAGCGCCTGAATGCCGCAAAAGAGCAGTTGCGTTCGCCGCATTCGGACTAGGTGCGCCCCCGATTCCAAGCCGACAACGATCTTCGCAATTCGATCCGCCTTGGCGCCCTTCGCCGCGAACCATCCATTGATTTGAGAGCGCTCGCGCTGCGGGTTTAGAACATCTGACCGACCCAGAAGTCCTCCGAAAAGCTGCTTCCCAAAATCCGATTCTGATCTCGCACGACGAGAAACTCAATGCCATTTCATTTTCGGAAGTTGATCGAGGAGGGCGATAACAGCCCAGGTGTCTGAATGGTGCCGCAAAGAGCCCGCACCGCGCTCGTGATCGAAAGCATTCTGACGATCTGGCTTGCATCGCAGGCAGACGAATGGCAGAACAAAATCCTTTGGTTGCCTTTGTGAGAGTTACTCCGCTGAGCAGTCCTGAGCCACTGCCGTGAGCAGGCTGGTGTCGGGGTAGCTATAAGCGCCCTTGAAGGCCCCAGATGGATCCTCCCGCGTAAACCACTGCAGCAGGGCTTCCGTCTGCGGATGGTAAGTGAAGCCATTCAGGGTCACGGGCACGGTCGAGTTCGACAACACCTTGATCGGGTCGCCGGTTTCGAGATTTCCCTCACACCCGCGCCCATTGGGAAATTGCCAGGCCGGAGCCAGGTTATTGACGAAGGGATCGTTCCGCCACTCGGAAATCTCATGGCTGAGCGGGGTCACATCCGAGAACGTAGGGAAGATGCCCTCGCCAGCCCAACTGGCCCAGGCGAACGTTTGCACCGCGGGGTGGCCGGGGGTGCTCGCGTCGTACGCGGTGTGAAAACCCAGCACGCAGCAATTTGCCGGATCGCCAAAATACAGGAAAACGTTGCTGCTGAGAAACAGCGGCAACTCGCTCGGCTTCAAACCTTCCGACTGCAATAAAGTGCTGAGGTGAGAGTTGAAAAAGTCCCCGTTGAGCGTGGCCAGGAACGTTCCGTCGGGAAGCTGATAAACCTGCGACTGGCCAAACGGAACGACAATCGTTACCGGCGGCAAACGCCGGGGTGCGTTGAGAGTCGTGTGCCAGGTGTCCTTCATGACGTTGTAGAACTCGGCGCGCTGCACGGCGTCGCCGAACTGGCTAAAACCCGTGCTGTACTGGGACTTCACGAAATCCGGCGAACTGAGCGTCTTGCGCAACACTGGGTCGACGCGAATCGAAATGTTTTTTCCGGCCGCATCCAGCCACTCTTCAAAGAAAAAACTCAGCGGAACGGCGACCGTATCCACCCTCGTCTCGCCGCCGCGAAGCGGATCGCCGCCCGCCATGAAATAGGGATAGGGCGTCGACTTGAAGGTGAACTCGCCGGAAAAATATGGGATGGTTCGGATGGTAGCGGTCGTCAGGGGAGCAGAGGGCGCCGCTCGCAGAGCCGTGGTCAGCGCCAGCGGCAGTTGATTGAACCGAACGAAACGCGGCTGCGCGCCTGTCTGCTCAAGAAAATTTCCGGGAACCTGGGGAACGGGCTGGCCCGTCTTGCTTTGCGCGAAGGCCGGACCCAGAACCAATTGCAACGCGAATACTGAAGTGATGAAACGCGCGAAAGGCGGATGCATGCAGCACAACTCCCAGGAAAACCCTGAACAGATTGAATCACACGAAGGTAGGAAGCCACTGGGCTCCGGGGGAAGACCTCTCCAGCCTTATAAGATCATTCTCGGGCCGCGCCCTGGGACTGTCAAGATCGGGAGGCCGTTCTGACTGACTGCCCCAAAACTTGCGGTTATTCCGCGCCGCGGCGACCCCATCAGGGCGGCAAGGCGTTCCACGCTCTGTCCGGCGATAAGGTTGTAGGTCGGGCGCGCCAAGAGGAGGGATTATCGCGAGAGGCGCTGGGCGGTCAAAACTCAGTGCCGACGATCAGCAACAGGTAAAATACCTAATCCGGTAAAATTGTGTGAGTTGGACGTCCTATGAAATCCGCGGAGGGGCCACCCCGGCAAAACGTGACCGTCAGTTTGACGCGAGCAACCTTGCGGAAAGCGAACGTGCTCGCAGCCCAGCGCGGAACTTCCGTCGGCGGTTTCCTTGCCGCGCAAATCGAAGCTCTTGTGAGGGACGACGAGGATTATAGGCGCGCCGAGAAACGCGCTCGGGAACTCATGAAACAGGGATTCGACTTGGGCGGCGGCCCTCGAGCAAGCCGCGAAGAATTGCATGAACGATGAGACGGCCAGACCGCGCTGGATGAATGGTCTTTTGAGAATTGCACCGAAAGAAAGAAAATGGTGCGCCCTGAGAGATTCGAACTCCCGACCTTTTGGTTCGTAGCCAAACGCTCTATCCAGCTGAGCTAAGGGCGCGACGGATGCCGCTAAAAGTAGAAGTTCCCAAATTATACCAAAGGGACGCGTCCCACTCGGCGCGCGGTAACCAAACCAGAAGGACGTATCGCGTCCCGATGTAGCGGCCGACGTAATTCTTTCCACGGATCAGCAAATCCTACTCGGCTGAAAACCTTACTGTGCAAGGGTTTTCAGCCATTTAGGTTTGGCGCGGGAATTGCAACTCTTTGCACAGACGAAGTGGCGCGCAACGGGGCGCAACTGAGGAACTTCGGCCAGAGGTCTCAGAAGCGCCCCTTGCATTCTCCCAAAGCCCTCCCCCGGCTCTCCCCCTGAGCCTGATTCGTGTCTTGTTTTCGCGTATAGCGTTGGGATTTCCAACTTTAGATCACCCGCGACGGTAGTTGGGCACGACTGTGGGAAACATTCGCAAGAGGATGTTTCAGGGTTGCCTTCGAGCTTCCGGTTTTGGGAATTCGCTTCCGGGACACACCAGCAGAGCGGCTTAGGAAGCTGGTTGAAAAAACCGAAATCTGTTATCTCGGGCGAAGCGATCAATCCGCTATTTCTCGCCGCTCTTTCTCGACACGCGAGAGAAAAAGCAGATTCCTCACGCCCGAAAGGCGTTCGGAAGGACAATCGTCGCATTTTTCAGCTAGCAATCTCTTCAGGAGAGCGCCAGCCGCTCCGTCAGGTCCAAGCCAGCGCGCCGTAAAAGCGCGGCCACGTTCTCATCATTCATTCGCGACGCATCAAATTCCACGCGCACCGTCTTGGCGGCCTCGTCGAAGGTTACTTTGCGGACTCCGTAGACATCCGACATGGTACTCATGGCGCGCATTTCGGCCATTCCTGGCACGCGGCCGTAGCGGTAGGCAATATCCGTTGGCGTCATTCGGGCATTCTCCTCAGAAACGCACTCACGACATCGATCAGCGCCACTCGAAAACCGGCACGCGAATCGAGAGAGCGAGTGCAGTCATCAAGATACAATCCTCAGGCACGGCAAGGGAAGGGGGAACGCCTTGGAGAACCTGCCGGCAGGAGCTGCCGACACGGCACTGGACCCGGTTTGCGGGATGACCGTCAAGGTCGCCACGGCCAAACACCGTTACGAACATGCCGGGACAACCTACTATTTCTGCAACGCGGGGTGCGGACAGAAATTCGCCGCCGACCCGGAGGGATATCTAACCGGCGCCAAGGCGCGTATCCAAATGGGACAGTCTCTTATAGGACAGCCCGCTCTAGGACAGCCCGCGACCGCCATGCCGATGGTTCAAGCTCAACTCGACGGAACGATAGCGCCCGCTGCGGCCAAGCCGACGCCAGCCAAGAATGCGGGCGCCGTCGTTTACGTCTGCCCGATGCATCCGGAAGTTCGGCAACTCGGTCCGGGAGCGTGCCCGAAGTGCGGCATGGCGCTGGAACCGGAAACGGCCAGTGCTGGCGAGGAAGACGACTCCGAACTGCGCGACATGCTGCGGCGATTTTGGGTGGGCGTTGTCCTTACTGCTCCGCTGCTCGTAGTTGCCATGGCGCCCATGCTGGGCCTGTCCATGGCGTTTCTGCACGGTGCGGTTGTCCCTTACCTTGAGTTCGCGCTGGCAACGCCGGTGGTGCTCTGGTGCGGCTGGCCGTTCTTCGTGCGCGGATGGGCGTCGATCGTCAATCGCAGTTCCAACATGTTTACGTTGATCGCGCTGGGCGTGGGCGTCGCATACACTTACAGCGTTGCCGCGACGCTGGCGCCAGGCCTGTTTCCCGTGGCTCTGCGAGGAATGAACGGGCGCCCCGACGTTTACTTCGAAGCCGCCGCGGCGATCGTCACTCTGGTACTGCTCGGCCAGGTTCTGGAACTCCGCGCCCGCGGGCAGACGTCGAGCGCTATTCGAGCCTTGTTGAGCCTGGCGCCGCCCATCGCGCACCGGCTTACCAGCGGGAAGGAAGAGGACGTTGCCCTGGAACTCGTCCACCCGGGCGATCGCCTGCGCGTAAAGCCGGGCGAGAAAGTCCCGGTCGATGGCCTCGTCGAGGACGGCTCCAGCGCCGTCGACGAATCCATGATTTCGGGCGAACCCATTCCAGTGGAGAAATCGCGCGGCGCCAGCGTGGTTGGCGGCACCATCAACGGCACAGGCGCTTTTACCATGCAGGCGCAGCGTGTGGGGTCGGAGACGCTGCTGGCGCAGATCGTGAACATGGTGAGCCAGGCACAGCGCAGCCGCGCCCCCATCCAAAAGTATGCCGATAAGGTGGCTGTGGTCTTTGTTCCGGCGGTGGTGGCGGTGGCAGCCCTGACATTCGCTGCCTGGGCTGTTTGGGGCCCGCAACCGCGGCTGGCTTACGGGCTGGTCAATGCCGTGGCCGTGCTCATCATCGCCTGCCCTTGCGCTCTCGGTTTGGCCACGCCCATGGCCGTCATGGTGGGAACTGGCCGCGGCGCGCATGCCGGAGTGCTCATTAAGAACGCAGAGGCACTGGAGATTCTGGAGAAAGTTGACACGCTGGTTGTCGACAAAACCGGCACGCTGACGGAAGGGAAGCCGCGGGTGCTCGGCAGCCATGCTTTGGCCGGCCGCACCGACGACGAGATTCTGAGCCTGGCGGCAAGCCTGGAGCAAGCCAGCGAACATCCGCTGGCAGCCGCGCTGGTGGCGGAGGCGAAGCAGCGCGGCTTAAAGGTGCAACCCGCGCGGAACTTCCAGTCGCACACGGGCAGGGGCGTGACCGGCGAGGTCAACGGGCAGCCTGTGATGGTGGGCAGCGCGGCTTTTCTGCGGGAACAGGGAGTGGCGTTTCCCGCCTCGCAACTCCAAGCGGCCGGCGCCGTTAGCAGCGATCTCTACGTTACGATTGCGGGTAGTTTCTCTGGAAACATTGTCGTAGCGGACGCGGTCAAGCCGGACTCCGCGGCGACGGTTCGCGACCTACGCAACGCGGGCGTCAATGTCGTCATGCTAACCGGCGATAACGCGACGACGGCCAAAAACATAGCGGCAGCGGTCGGCATAACAGACTACGAAGCCGGAGTATTACCGGCTCGCAAAGCAGAAGTTGTTGCTGGACTGCAAAAGCAAGGCCGCATCGTCGCGATGGCCGGAGACGGCATCAACGACGCCCCGGCACTGGCGCAGGCGAATGTCGGCATCGCCATGGGCACCGGCACCGACGTTGCCATGAGCGCCGGCAATGTGATTCTGGTGAAGGGAGACTTACAGGGCATCCTGCGCGCCCGCAAGCTCAGCCAAGCCGCAATGCGTAACATCCGGCAGAATTTGTTTTTCGCGTTTATTTATAACGCGCTCGGTGTGCCGGTCGCGGCCGGCGTGTTGTATCCGTTTTTCGGCTGGCGGTTGAGTCCGATCCTTGCCGCCGCTGCCATGAGCTTCAGTTCGGTTTCGGTAATTTCGAATTCGTTGCGTTTGCGGAACGTTAAGCTTTAAAACAGAAAGAACTGTCATCCCGACCGGAACCGTCGCTTCGCGAAGCGAAGCAACGGTGGAGTGGAGAGCCTGCCCTGAGCCTGCCGAAGGGGACCTGCTCGTGTGATGAATTTCGAAAGCGCGGGGACAAGGGCGGCTACTCCGCGGTCGCTTGGGCGATAACAAGGAAGCAGCGGGTCCCTCCACTCCGCGACTGCTTCGCGAAGCGAAGCAGTTGCTCCAGTCGGGATGACAGAGATTAGGGGAACGGGATAACGAAAGCTTAAGTCCGGCCTAAAGCCTGGTCAAATACTCCGTCATTTCCTTCGCAGTCCAGTCCATCCCGCCGATCACCTTCCGTCGCACTATGCCGTTGCGGTCGATGATGTAGGTCTCGGGGAAGACATGCGTTCCGTAGAGGTCGTTGCTCTTCTTGTCGGCGTCGCGCACGGTGAGCATGTCCATGCCCTGGGCTTGGATGAACTTGTGGTAGGCCGAATCATCGTCGTCGACGCTGACCGCCAGAACGACCACGTTGTGATCCCGCATTTTCCGCGCCATGGCTACCAGAGATGGCGTCTCTTCGATGCAAGGTCCGCACCAGCTTGCCCAGAAGTTCAGAACCACGGTCTTTCCCCGCAACCCGCTCAGCGTGATTTTGCGGTCTACGTCCTGCACCGTAAAGTCCGGAGCCACGGTGCCAATTTTTGGGGGAGCTGTACCGGTGTTGCAGCCCGTGAAACTCAGCATCGCCAGCGCGGCCAGAATGGAAAGCAATCTCTTCACAAGTCCTATAATAGCGAATTCGCCCATGGCCTCGCTCCCACCGGAAGTACGCTGTCCCGCGGTTTCTGTCCTTGTGCCCGCGCGTAATGAACAGGACTGTCTGGGAATGTGTTTGGAGTCGCTGGTTACACAGCAGGAAGCCGGACAGCAGGAATCCGGGCAGCAAGGAGTTGCTTTCGAAATTATTGTGGTCGACGACCACTCCACCGATCGCACTCGTGAAATTGCCCAATCCTTTCCGCAAGTGAAAGTCGTCGAGGCTGGTCCGCTCCCCGAGGGCTGGACCGGAAAAGCCAACGCCGTCACCTGCGGGGCACGGGAGGCTCGAGGAGCCTGGCTGCTCTTCACCGACGCCGACACCGTCCACAAGCCCGGCTCCCTGGGCCGGGCGATGCTGGAAGCGAAGCAACGCGGTGTCGATCTGCTTTCCTATTCGCCAGAACAGGAAGTCCGCGGGTTTTTTGAGAGATCGGTGATGCCCGTAATATTTGCCGAGCTCGCCACGCGTTACAAGCCTAAGGACGTGAGCGACCCGAACAGCGCCGCAGCCGCCGCCAATGGGCAGTACATCCTAATTTCGCGCGAGGCCTACGATGCCGTCGGCGGGCACGCTGCCATCGCCGGTAGCCTCCTCGAAGACGTCGAACTCGCCCGCGCCGTCAAGCGCAACGGACGCAGGATATTCTTTCGTCTCGCCGCCGATCAAGTCCGCACGAGAATGTATCGCAGCACGACCCAACTCGTCGAAGGATGGACCAAGAACCTGGTCCTTCTGTTTCCTCACCCAATCCAACTTGCCGTCCTGCGCGCCGCCGAATTCACGACCATCTGGGTCACGGGCCTGCTTGGGCTCGTCTTCTTCTGGCGCGGCAAACTTGTTCTTGGCGCCGTCGCCTGGGCTCTCTGCGGTATGCTTAAACTTTTCTTCTGGCGTCGCATCTTGCGGGCCCACTTTTCCTGGAATTCAAACCTCTTCGCTATTTTCGGCCTCCCGATCTTTTCCTACCTTTTGCTGCGCTCCGTCATCCAACACAAGCGTGGACGAGTGGCCTGGAAGGGGCGCAATTACTCGGGCACTGGGGCCTCCTGATAAGCTTCCCCTAGGACTTGTTGGAACTTGTTGAAAACCAGGATTGTCATTCCGAACGCCTTCAGGCGTGAGGAATCTGCTTTTCCCTCGCGTTTCGAGAAAAAGCAGATTCCTCGCTTCGCTCGAAATGAGAAATTTCGATTTTTTCAACAACCTTTAAAGGTATTGCCACCAGCCATGAGTTCCATCGTCTACCTAACCCGCAAAGCCGAGTTCTCGGCGTCGCATCTCTACCACAATCCGGCGTTCTCGGCGGAGGAGAACCGGCGCATTTTCGGCAAGTGTAATAACCCCAACGGGCACGGGCACAATTACGTTCTCGAGGTCACCGTGAAAGGGGAGGTCGATGCCACCACCGGCTTCGTCGTCGATTTGAAGAAGCTCAAAGACCTGCTGCACAGCGAAGTTCTCGACGCCCTCGATCACCGCTTCCTCAACAAGGAAATCCCCGAGTTCCTCGACCTCATTCCGACCACCGAGAACATCGCCATCGTCTGCTGGCAGCGACTCGTGCCCAAGCTCGCCGCCGCCAAGCTGCACCGCGTTCGCGTTTACGAAACGCCGGATCTCTTCGCCGACTTTTACGGTGAAGCATGAAGGTTTACCTGACCCGGCGTTACACCTTTTCCGCGTCCCACCGCTTGCATAGCGAGGCGTTGACCGACGCGGAAAACCGCGCCACCTACGGCAAGTGCAACAACCCCTTTGGCCACGGCCACAACTATTTCATCGAAATCACGGTCAGCGGCCAGGTCGATCCGCAGACCGGGATGGTGTGCAATCTGGCGGACCTCGACGGCTGGGTGCGGGAAAACATTCTCGAGCGCTACGATCACCAGGATTTGAATCACCTGACAGAATTCGCCACCAAGGTGCCGACCACGGAAAACCTTTGTGTGGAGATTTACGAACTCCTGCATCGCGGCTTCCGGATAGCTCATCTAGATAGGGTGAGAATTGAAGAAACGATGATGAATTCGTTCGAATATAGTGGCGAGTCCGGGCGCTCGGACTGAAAGAGCGAAGCCCTCGCGGGAAGGTCTAAAACTGATAATGACGACCACCAGCCAAACTACCTTGACTAGCGCAACCTACGAAGAACTGATGCGCGAGACACTCGTCCGCCTTGGCGAGGATCCCGATCGCGAAGGCCTGCTGCAAACCCCGGAACGCGTCAAGCGCGCCATGGCGCAACTGACCAGCGGCTACAAGCAGGACCCCGATACGCTCCTGAAAGAAGCTCTCTTCTCGGTCACCTACGACGAAATGGTCATCGTCAAAGATATCGAAATGTTCAGCCTGTGCGAGCACCACATGCTGCCTTTTTTCGGAAAAGTCCACGTGGCATATATTCCTAAGGGCAGGGTACTGGGCCTGAGCAAGATTCCGCGCTTAGTCGAAGTCTTCTCGCGCCGCCTGCAAATTCAGGAGCGCATGACTACGGAAATCGCTGAGACCATCCAGCGCGTCATCGAACCGCAGGGTGTAGGCGTCGTCATCGAAGCGCGCCATCTTTGCATGATGATGCGCGGGGTAGAGAAGCAGCATTCCGCGACGGTGACTTCGGCGATGTTCGGCTGCTTCCGCGAAGAGCAGCAAACGCGGAATGAGTTCCTGTCCTTAATCCGCGCCAAAAGCCCCAACGGCTTCTAAAGCCTGTGTGGCGCGGGCGCCCTCGCCCGCGAGGTCTTGGTGTAGCAGAGTAGTAAAAAAGCCTCAAGCGTGACTTTGGACTTTAACTCATAAACGCAAGATCAAGAGCAAGTCCACGCGGGCGAGGGCGCCCGCGCCACCCAATCGGCTACCATGTTCCATAACGATAACGTCCCTGCCGCTCCGGCAGGAGCTTAATCAAAACCATCCCCGCGACAAACCCTCCCACGTGCGCCCAGAACGCAATTCCCGCGCTTCCGCCCTGCCTCGAAACCACCACGCTCTCCGCCGCCCCGCTGAAGAATTGCACTACGATCCAATATCCCAAAACCACCCAGGCCGGCAGGGCAAAGAAGAAAAAGGGCGGCAAAAACGTGGAGACCCGCGCCCGTGGATACAGCAACAGATACGCCCCCATGATCCCGGCAATCGCCCCGCTAGCGCCCACCGTAGGGATGGGAGACCCCCAATTCAACAACACATGCAAAGCAGCCGCCCCGAACCCGCACGCCAGATAGAAGATCAGATAAACAAAATGCCCCAACTGGTCTTCAATATTGTCCCCAAAGATCCACAGCACCCACATATTTCCGATCAAGTGCATCCACCCGCCATGCAGGAACATGGAGGTAAACATCGGAAACAGTGCCCCCGCCAGCCCGCCAGCGTGCCCAGCTAGCCCCAGCGCGACGTGGTCCGGTATCAAAGCAAAGTGCCGGAACAAATCATGCAGGTCGCGGTTGGAGAGCGTGGCCTCGAAAAGGTAGATCACGAAATTTAACGCAATCAGAAAATACGTAACCGCCGGGGTGCCAAACGAAGGCTGATCATCGCGCAGGGGAATCATGAGATCTCAGGCGAAACAAAAATCTTCGCATACGGGTTGACCCCAACGCCACTCAGGTCCCACGATGAAGACTGACACAGCATGAACCAAGTCCTCATCATCGACAAGCCCTCCGGCATGACCTCGCACGACGTCATCGACCGCGTGCGCCGCATTCTGGGACTGCGCTCGGTCGGACACCTGGGCACGCTCGATCCCGCGGCGACAGGAGTGCTCCCGCTGGTCGTGGGAAACTTCACCCGCCTGGCGCAGTTTTATCTGGGCGCTGAAAAACAATACGAAGGAATCATCCGTCTCGGCTTCGCCACCGACACCTATGATGCCGACGGCGAGACCACCGCCTCAGAGGAAGAGAGACAGTCCGCCGCCGAACTCGCCGAGAAAATTGACGAAGCTCGGGCAAGGGAAGCCGCTTCCCGCTTCCTTGGCGCGATCGAGCAGATTCCCCCGCCATTTTCGGCAAAGAAAATCCGCGGCGTCTCCGCCTACAGACTCGCCCGCCGCCAGCAGGAGGTCCAACTTGCTCCGGTTGCCGTGACGGTTCACGAACTCGAACTCCACCTTCTGCCCGATGTTCGCGTCAGTTTTCGGGCTCGCGTCAGCTCCGGCACCTACATCCGCTCCATCGCTCACGACCTGGGTGTGGCGCTCGGCTGCGGCGCCCACCTCGAAACCCTCCGCCGCACGGCCCATGGCGAATTCACCCTAGCCGACGCCCACACATTGGAAGCCCTGGCCGAGGCTCCTAAAGATGGGGCTCTCAGGGATTTCACACTGTTCTTTCTTCATCCCCGCAAGCTCTTGCCCCAAATTCCGTCCGTCACCGCGAATGAAGAGCAGATCGCGCTCATCCGTCATGGGCGCGCCGTAAATCTTTCGGAAATGTCGAAGTCGCAGTACGTTAAGGTATTCGCAGGCCAGGCCGAGCTCATCGCCATCGCGGCCCGGGTGGCGGGTACGCTATTTCACCCGAAGATTGTCCTGGGAACAGAAGAGTCTCGCAGTCCAGACCTCGCTTATAATTCCTAATTGGACACGTATGAGAACCATCACCCTAACGAGGGGCTACGTTGCCATCGTCGACGACGATGATTTCGACGCGGTCACCGTTGCTGGGCCCTAGCACGCCAACATTACCCCGAAAACCAGAGCAGTGTATGCGCGAAGGGTCATGAAGGTCGGCTCCGACGGCAAGAGCCGTTATCAGACCATGCACAGGGTTCATCCTCGACGTCACGGATCCCGGAATTGTTGTGGACCATGAGAACCACGACGGATTGGACTACCGCCACGGTAACTTGCGCTTGGGCTCCCAGACTCAAAATTTGGGAAACAGCCGGAAGCGCATCGGCGAATACTCGTCAAAGTACAAGGGTGTCAGCGGCCGATTCGATTCACAGCAAGATGCTGCCAACGCATACGATCGGGCTGCTCATGAGCTTTTCGGGAAGTATGCACACACCAATTTCTCGGCGGTAGGCGACGAGAAGCCATAGCATCGAGCAATTAATGCAATGTCCGATAACAACTATTATGTAAATCGCACAGGAGCAGCGCTTCTACGGTTTATGGAGGTCAGCGCTCCTTCTTTGCCCCCGCACGTTCAGGAGTTCGCGAAGAGTAGACAAACTGCGCAATTTCACGCCGGTCATGTTCGACCTGTCCTTCTTTTTTCTTCGCGATGTGCTGATATATCTCTAGCTCAACTTTAGCTTTCTCCGCTTCGCCATTCATCCGAAACGCATTCGCCAACCGAAAATGGCCTTCTTCGAGTTCCGGATCCGCTTTCACTGAACCATGCAAAGCCTCGATCGCCTTCGGCCAGTCTTTCCGCTCGGCGTATAGAATCCCTAACTGCAAGTAGCCAACTGCCAGGGTCGTATCCTGCCGAACCGACTTCTCCAGTAGCTGCTCCACCTGTGCTGCCACCTCAGGCCGTCCCTCACGGCGCTTCCATAGTGCCAAAGCGTAATAGTAAGTCGCCCAGGCGCTTTCCGGGTGCAGGCGCTCGAATCGGTCCAGCCGCTCCACCACGCCAGGAACCAGCCCAGACTCCACCGACTGGAGCTTGCCCAGGAACAGATACGGCTTCTCAGCGGAGGGATCCACGTCCGACGCCTCGCACAGCCTCTGGGTCGCCAAGTCATACGAACCTAACGCATAGGCTGACACACCCAAGCCCATCGCCATCCGCACCGATGCCGGAAACAAGCGCCGCCCTTTGGTAAAGACCTCCGCTGCGGGTTCATAGGCGCGATGCAATAGGAGCTCCGCCCCCCAGTCGAACAGATTCATCTCGCTGGGACTCAACTCAGCCGCGCGCTGATACTCGCGAACCGCCGAGAGCGAGTCCCCTTTCTTTTCCTCCAAATCCGCCAGCGCACGGTGCCGGCTCGCATTCGCCGGTTCGCGCTCCACTCCAGCGCGCAATGCCATCTCATTGGTCGCTTGACTTTTGTCGGAGGCGTTCGCTGAGCCCGCGCTCAGTCCCACGGTTGCCTTGGACAAGCTTTCGGTGGTTTGTCGCACCGTATCCGAACCATGACCGCCGGTCTCTGAAGGATCCTTGACGCCCGCCACGGTAAACTGCGGCTCGTCGTAGTACTGGGGCGCCTCGTTGGGGGCGAGAGCGCCGGGCGCTGCCTTTGCGACAGGCTGCGCCGCGACGCACGGCGGCAAAGCGTTCTGCCCGAAAGCAGTCCCAGAGCACAGCACAATCCCAGCTACCGCGCAGATCCATGCAGGCCTTCGCGCTCGGTTATCGATCACGCGAAAATTCTAGTCGCTGCGGAAGCAATCGACAATGCTGCGACCCAAGCGCTACCATGCTAAGTTCCCTGGTGCACAAAATCCCATGACTCTGAATCCCGTGACCCGGCGCCAATTCGTAACCACGACGGCGGCCGCTTTGGCCGCCAGTTCGCTCTCAGGCTCGGCATTCGCCTCATCCCTTGATTCCAACCAGCGAACCAGCCCCTCCCGCGTGATCATCGACACCGACCCCGGCGTCGACGACGCTCTCGCTTTGCTCCTGGCCATGCGCTCGCCCGAGCTCAAGATCGAAGGCATCACCCCGGTGGCCGGTAACGTTCCCCTCCAACTGGGTCTGCCCAATGCCCTGCGCATGGTCGAAATCTCGGGACGTACCGATATCCCGGTGGCAGCCGGCGCCAAAGTCCCCTTGGTGCGCCGTTTGGTCACTGCCACCTACGCCCATGGAGAGAACGGCCTCGGCGGCGCTGTATTTCCAGAACCGAAACTAACACCGATCGCGCTTCCTGCCGCCGAATTCATCCGCCAGACGGTCCGCAAATATCCGGGAGAAGTCACGCTGCTGACTATCGGGCCTCTCACCAATATCGCCACCGCACTGAACGCCGATCCTGGCCTGGCGAGCCTAGTGCAGGGATTGGTCATGATGGGCGGTTCCCTCTCCGGCGGCAACATCACGCCCGCCGCCGAATTCAATATCTACGTCGACCCTGAGGCCGCCCGAATCGTGTTCGAATCCGGAATCCCGATCACCATGGTTGGCCTCGATGTCACCCGCAAGACTTCCCTCACCGACGAGCACGTCCGCCAACTCGAAGCCGGGCAAAACCCCGTCAGCCAGGCCGCCGCCAAGATCGCCCGCAACGCCATCGACCATAACCGCGCGCAAGGCTTCCTAGTCGGCCCCAATATGCACGATTCTTTGGCCATCGCCGCGTTCATTGACCCGTCAGTGGTTAAGATCAAGGACTACTACATCGATGTCGAAACCACCGGCGAGCTCACGGCCGGAGAAACCCTAGGCTACAGCCCGAGCTCCGGAGACCTGCGCCGCAGCCCCGAAATGGAGAAGCTATATGCCGAGCACATGGCGATCCGCGGGTCGGCGCCCACTCTCGCCAGCACGAAAACCTCGCCAGTCATCCGCGACAAGTTCGTACCCAACGCGAAAGTTGGCGTGGATGTAGATTCCGCAAAGTTCTTCGGCCTACTGATCGGACGGCTGTCCGGCCATGCGGCGCCTTAAATGCAGCGCCATAAAGAAGTCCTGTCATCCCGACCGGAGTGGAGGGACCTGCTGTTACAGGCCGCAAGCAGGTTCCTCGACTACGCAAATTCGTCCGCGAGCGGACAAACTTGCTCCGCTCAGAATGACAGGGCGTTTGAGATGCAGAGTGTTTGAGAAGTGAGATCTGCAACCCTGTGCATTCCCGGAGAGAACGATGAAATCCCGCAGAATAGTTTTGCTCGCCGCAACCCTGGCATTCACAACCTGCCTCAGCTACGCCGACTCCTCCAAACGCAAAATCATCATCGACCAGGACGCCGCCGGCCCCGCGGGCACCGACCAGCAGTCGATGCTCGTGCTCATTCAATCCCCGCACGCCGATGTCCTCGGCGTCACGGTCGTCACCGGCGACCAATGGCTCAAAGCCGAAGTCGCCCACACTCTGCGCATGCTGGAACTCATCGGACGCACCGACATCCCCGTAGCCGCAGGCGCCGAATACCCGCTGGTCCGCACCAAAGCCGAGACCGAAATGTGGGAGCACCGCTTCGGCACCGTGCAATGGCTGGGCGCGTGGACGCCCAAGCTCTACCACCCCGCCGACGACCTCGGCCCCATGCCTGAAGGCAAACCCACCACCAAGGCGATCGACGAGGATGCCGCGCACTTCCTGGTACGCATGGTGCGCAAGTACCCGCACGAAGTCACCATCTACGCCGGCGGCCCGATGACCAACATCGCGCTAGCCATCTCCATCGATCCCGAATTTCCGACGCTTGCCAAAGAGTTGGTTTTCATGGGCGCCAGCCTCAGCCCCATCACCAACAATCCCGAGTTTCAGAACACACCCCGCCACGAATTCAACATCTGGTTTGATCCCGAGGCCGCGCACATCGTCCTGCGCGCGCCGTGGAAGAAGATCATCTGCACTCCAGTCGATATTTCCGTCAAGACCAGGATGTCGAAAGACCTGGTCGACCGCATCAAGGCAGGCGGCACCGCGTCCGCGAAATATATTGCCGACTACACCCGTCTCGAAGGCGACTTCAATTACCTCTGGGACGAACTAGCATCGGCCGCATGGCTCGACCCCAGCATCATCACCAAGAGCGAAACGAGATACATGGATATCGACCTCGGTCGCGGCGCAGCGTACGGCAACATCCTTACCTGGATGGACAACGACAAGCCCAAGATAGAAGTACAGCCGGTGGAGATTCAGGTGGATTTAGATACGGAGAAGTTCTACAAACTCTTTTGTGATTTGCTGGGCGGACCAACGCCACCAAAGAATTAAATCCTAACGAAGCTACCAGACACGTTACTGATACGCCTCGAGGCCTTCGGTCGCTTCGTCGTAAGCCTGCCGCACGATTGGCGCAAAATTGCCTTGGAAGCTGGAATTTAGGTCGGGGTCGTCGTGCGTGAACTTGAGACGTATGGGATCGAGGTTCACAAACTTCCTCGTTTCTTCCAGTGTCATTCCTTTTCGCAGCGCCTCGTGCACCTGGTCGACTACGGACTGTAGCGAGTCAACGACCAGGCGGAGATACTCTTTGTTATGTTGAGCCGCGCCGTGACCCGGCACAATGGTCGCTACATCCAGCCGCGCGAGTGCTTTCAAACTTTCGATCCATTGGGTCGGATGGGAATCCGCGCAATATGGCACGGGAAAGACCAACAGGTCGCCGGTCAGCAGCACCTTCTCCTTCGGAAGATATAGCACGGAATCCCCCACCGTATTCCCGACAAAATGCAGAATGCGCAATTCCCTGCCGGCATGATGCAGCGTCAGGTGGTCTCCGAACGTCAGCGTCGGGAGCACCGGATGCATTGCCTCGTATTCCGATATAAAGTTGTGGCCCAGCCGCAACTGCTCCTCGAGATCCTTGCGGTCTTTTTCGGAAAGGGCGCTGCCGTCGGAGTTCCTCCCGGTCTTCAGCGCGGCGTTCGCATCCTGATCGGCCTGCCCCATCTGGTGTCGGAGCGTCTTAATGTAAACCGACACCGTGTGTTCCATCAGGCGCCGCGTCTCCTGGGTGGCAATGATCTCAACGTCGGGGAACTCGCGCGCGTACAACTCATTCCCGTCCCAATGGTCCGGATGCCAGTGCGAATTCACCACGTACCGGACCGGCTTCGGCGTGATCTTACGGATTTCCGCCAGAGCATTCCCCGCGGTTGCGGGTAGCACGTTGGAATCGAACACCAAAACGTCCTTGTCAGTCAGGATGGCAATGGAGTTCCCATCGACCTCGGCGCCAACGTCCGGGGAAAGGAACTGGTAAATGCCGTCGGCAATCTCGACCGTTTGCGGTCCCGCCCAGGATCCCGGCACCGCCCAAGCGAAGGAAGTGCCGAGTGCAAGAATTGAGCCAGAGATCACCAGGCGACGCGACGTTATTCCATTCATAAATGCTCCCAGATCGAGGACGAGTCAGCGACATCGTAGGCGACAGCTCCGTCGAGGCAGGAGCCAGTGGGACAGATGACGGCTGTCAGGGATACACCGTTCGAATGGAAGGATAGGTTATACGACCCAAGACGATTTAAAGCCCGTGTGGCGCGGGCGCCCCTGCTCGCGTCGTCTTGCTCTTGAAGTTCGCTTGGTGGGCGTAACACAAGCTAGAGTGCTTCGCTACAACAAGCCTTTTTTACACCATGACCTCGCGGGCGAGGGCGCCCGCGCCACACGATCCCTATCGCCGAGTTTTCCCACATTGCCAGAGACGTTACTCTTCCGAGTCCCGAAAACTCGCGATCACCCGATAGCACAGGGCCGGTTCAACTCACCGCTTTTTTCTCAAACTGCATCAGCCCCAGTGTTAGCAGCAACACATCGAAGAAAACCAGCGCCCCCAGCACCGCCGCCACCGGCAGATGCGAAAACTGCGGCGCCAGCGTAGCCCGCATCCCCTCACTCGCGTACACCAGGGGATTGAGCAGCACGGCTTTCTGCAAAATTGGAAACGTCTTCAGCGCACTCCACGGATAATACGTACACCCAAAGAAAATCATCGGCGTAATCACCATGCCGAACATCAACCCTATGTGCTGCTGGTTAATCGTGCACCCCAGCGCCAACCCACCGCATGCCGAGAAAGTCGCAATCAGCACAATGATCAGGGCAAAGGTCCAAGGAGAACCAAGACTAATCGCCACCCCTCGCCCCAAGACCAGCCACGCTAGCGGAATCACCACCAGCCCGGCAACCAGTGCTTGCAGCATTCCCGCGATCACCTTCTCTATCGCAATCCAACCGACGCTGATCGGGGCCAGCAGGCGGTCTTCAATTTCGCGCGTCCACTGGAACTCGGCGATCAGCGGCATGGCCACCGCCCAGATTCCCGTGAACACCATGCTGATCGAGATAATCCCCGGCAGCAACAGGCTCTTGTAAGCTTCCGGCAGAAATCCGCTGCTGACCATGACCTTGCCGAAAACAAAAACAAACAGTAGCGGTTGCAGGAAAGTCTGCAAGACTAGTTGAATTGCGTTCCGCCGAGCCACATGGGCGTCGCGGGCCAACATCGCGCCAAAAGTTTTCCAGTTCAATCGCGCAAACTCCTTCCCGTATGGTGCAGGAACAGATTCTCCAGGCTGGGCTCGGAAATGTGGACATCGGATAACTCCGCCCCAGAGCCTACCGCCAGATTTGCAATTTCGGAAATCAGGGAGCCTCCACGATCCGCATAAACATCCACTCCCGCGGGTTCCGCCGGACGAACTTCCCGCACCCCGGTCAGCCCTTCCAGCTTCTTCAATAATTCCGGCGTCTGATTGCCAAACCGCAGCCGCAAAACAAACCCTCCCGGAATCGTCGCTTTCAACTCCGCCGGCGTACCCAAAGCGATCCGATGCCCGTGGTCCACAATCGCCAGCCTCTGGCAAAGCGCATCGGCTTCTTCCATGTTGTGGGTCGTCAACAACACGGTCTTGCCAGCCTGATGGTATTCGCGAATAATTTCCCACAGAAGAATCCGCGTCTGCGGGTCCAGTCCGGCGCTGGGCTCATCGAGAAACAGCACCTGCGGATCGTGCATCATAGCGCGGGCAATCGAAAGCCTCTGCATCATCCCGCCGGAAAATCCGCGCACCATCTGGTTGCCGCGCTCGGTCAGTTTGAATTTCTCCAACAAGCCATCGGCGCGTTCGTTTCGCACCTTCGATGCAATTCCAAAGTACGCCCCGTGGAAGACCAGAATCTCCCGTGCCGTTAAAGAAAAGTCCAGATTCGGCCTTTGCGGCACGACGCCAATCAGGTGCTTAACCCTGGTCGGCTCTTTCCATACATCATGGTCGCCAATCCAAGCCGTACCCGACGTCGGACGCACCCGCGTGGTCAGCACGCCAACGGTTGTCGACTTCCCTGCCCCATTGGGCCCGAGCAGGCCAAAAATCTCGCCCGGCTGCACCTCGAGCGATAGCCCATCGAGCGCAGGAATCTGATTTTTCTGCTGCTTCGAGCCTTTGGCATCGGCGCGCGCCACAAAACCTCCCGCGGCACCGAGCGGCGGAGCGGAATTATAGGTCTTACACAGGTCCTGCGTTCGAATCCCAACCGCCATGAGAAGAAGTCCCTACAACTGGGAGAAGGATTTTTCATGGCAGTATACCCGACTCGGATTGTTACAATCCGGCAAACGTTTTCACAGCCAGTTTCTCTTATCTTTTCCATAAGAAAATACGATTGGACGCGCCGCCCTAAAGGTCCTACCGTTAGACCATGAGTACCCTGCTGATGAGTGAGAGCCTGGAAGTCGATTTTCTTCACGAACTCAGCAGCCGCATGGCCGCCGCTGACCCGCTCCACGAAGTGCTAGACCGGGTGGTCGAGTTTTCCACAGCGTTGGTGAAGTGCGATTCCTGCCTGGTTTATGTCCTGGAAGACGAAGAACTCGTCCTCCGCGCCTCCAAGAACCCCCACGCCGAAGTCCTCGACCGGCTCAAGCTGCACATCGGCCAGGGCATCACGGGATGGGTCGCCGAACACCTCGAGCCGGTCGCCGTGTCCCGTAACGCTTCCCAAGATCCGCGCTTCAAGTTCTTCAACGAGCTTCCCGAAGACCGCTACGAGGCGTTTCTCTCGGTCCCGCTGCTCTGCCGTGGACGCTCCGTTGGCGTCATCAACGTGCAACACCGCCAGCCGCACGTTTACACCAAGCGCCAGATTCAACTCATCTCCACCATCGGATTCCTCGTTGGCGCCGAGATTGAGATGGCCCGCCTCGAGGGCGAAAATACCCACCTTTCCCAGCAGCTCGAAACCCGCAAGCTCGTCGAGCGCGCCAAAGGCATTCTGCAACGCGAACTCGGCCTTACCGAAGAGCAGGCTTACCTCGCTCTCCAGCGTCAAAGCCGCCAGAAACGCCGCACCATGAAAGAAGTTGCCGAAGCCGTGATCCTCAGCGAAGAAGTGAAACGCAATTCGAGGAACCATTCCGACTAGTCGCCCGCCAGGCGGCAAAGCCGCGCCCTGTCCCCGCTCTTGAAAAACTTCAAGGGTATAATCGCGTCTGCCCATGGCTTTCCCTTCTGGCACCAAGTTCGGACCCTACGAAATCGAATCCCTGCTCGGCGCAGGTGGCATGGGCGAGGTCTACTGCGCGCGTGACACCCGCCTCCAGCGCACCGTTGCCATCAAAATCCTCCCCGCCCATCTCTCCTCCAACCCCGACCTCCACGCCCGCTTCGTGCAGGAGGCTAAATCCATTTCCGCCCTGCAACACCCCAACATCTGCGTCCTGCACGACATTGGTTCACAGGACGGAACAGACTTCATGGTGATGGAGCTCGTCGCCGGCCAAACGCTCGATAAGCTGATCCCTCCCGGTGGCCTACCAACCGATCGGGCCGTCAAGTATGCGTTGCAGATGGCTGACGCTCTCACCCGCGCTCATGCTACCGGCATCGTCCATCGCGACCTCAAGCCGTCGAACATCATGGTCGACGAGGACGGCCTGCTCAAGGTTCTGGACTTCGGCTTGGCCAAGATCGCCGACTCCGCCCCCGCACGCAGCGCCGAAGCCACACTCGGCACGTCGCCGGGAATGATCGTGGGCACAGTTGCCTACATGTCGCCCGAACAGGCCGAAGGCAAGCCCATCGACGCGCGCAGCGATATCTTTTCCTTTGGCTCGGTCTTCTATGAAATGCTCACCGGCAAAAAGGCTTTCGCGGGTGAGTCCAGCGCGGCCCTGCTTTCCTCCGTCCTGCGCGACGACCCCAAGCCGATCGCCGAAATCAAGCGGGAGATTCCGCCCGAGGTGCGCCGCATTGTCACCCGCTGCCTGCGCAAAGATCCTTCCGCCCGCTACCCTTCCGCCGCCGAACTCGCTCTCGATCTCAAACAATGCCGCGACCTGCTCTATCCCGAATCCGGCGTCATGCTCAGCCCGGCACGCATCGTCCGCGAGGCGCGACGCCCGGCGGTGCTAGTTCCGCTTCTGTTGGCGCTGATCTTGTTGGCCGCTGGGGCCGCCTGGTTCGTCCAACGCCTCCGCGAGGCCAACTGGGCCCGCGAAACGGCTCTGCCGGAAATCACACGGCTCTACGGAGACGGCAAGCTGGGAGAAGCTTACGCCCTTGCCGTAAAGGCCGAGAAATCGATCCCTGGCGATTCCTCGCTGGCCAAACTTTGGCCGGTCATCTCCTACCCTCTGTCAGTAGAGAGTAACCCTCCGGGGGCGACGCTCTACCGCCGCGACTATGCGAATCCCGACGCTCCCTGGCAGTTGGTCGGGACCACTCCCCTCGTTAACTTGCGCCAGCCCCGCGGCCTGTTTCTGTGGAAATTCGAGAGACCAGGCTACGGCACAGTCGTGCACACAACTCTTTCGTTGATCCCGCGTTTCGTCGTGCCCCCGGGTGATTCCGTACACGGAGAGGTCACCCTGGACGAAGCGAAAAACATACCACCCGGGATGGTGCGGGTTTCACCCGCGAAATACTTCAAAAACCTCATCATCCCCGGTTACGAAGGCATACCCGAGCTGGAGCTCAAGGATTACTGGATCGACCAATACGAAGTCACCAACCGCCAGTTCAAAGCATTCGTCGATCAGGGCGGATACCTGAAGCACGAGAATTGGAAAGTGGACTTTCAGCAAAACGGAAAAACCCTCTCCTGGGAGCAAGGTATAAAACTTTTCCGCGATAGCACCGGCCAGCCGGGGCCAAAAGACTGGGCGCAGGGCGAATACCCGAAAGGCCAGGATAACTATCCCGTTACCGGCATTAGCTGGTACGAAGCCGCCGCCTACGCCGAACTCGCGGGCAAGACTCTGCCCACCATCTACCACTGGAACCGCGCTGCGGGACCTCTTTCCTCCGCTCTCGTCGTCCCCGTCAGCAATTTTGGCGGTTCCGGCCTTCTTCCTGTTGGAACCAAGCAAGGCATCGGCCCCTGGGGCACTTACGATATGGCGGGTAACGCCAAGGAGTGGATTTGGAACGAAGCCGATAAGGGCCATCGCTACGTTCTAGGCGGTGCATGGGACGAACCCAACTATATGTTCGTCGATCCCGATGCTCAAACTGCGATGCTCCGTGCCCCGAACCTTGGCTTCCGCTGTGTAAAGTACATCGAACCGCAGTCGGTCCCTCCCATCGCCACCGCTGCTCTGCCGTCTCCCCGGCGCGACCTCAGCAAAGCAAAGCCGGTCTCCGACGCTATGTTCCAGGCGTACCGGAGCGTGTATTCCTACGACAAAGCGCCACTGAATCCATCCGTCGAGCCTTACGGTAAAGCCGAAGACGATTGGACCGCGGAAAGGGTCACCTACGCCGCTGCTTACGGCAACGAGCGCGCCATTGCTTACTTGTTCCTTCCCAAGAAGGGCAAAGCCCCGTTCCAAACCGTGGTCTTTTTCCCCGGTTCCAACGCTCTGTTCCTGCGGCAGTTCTCGCTCTACACGACCGCCGCCTTGGACGGCATTCTTAAGAGCGGCCGCGCCGTACTTTATCCCATTTACAAAGGCACCTACGAACGCGGCGACGGCATGGAATCCGACGTCGCCAATACATCAAGCACCTGGCGCGATCACGTCATCATGTGGACGAAGGATGTTTCCCGAGGCATCGACTACACCGAGACCCGCGCTGAGCTGGACCACACCAAAATCGCCTACTACGGCTACAGTTGGGGCGCGGAGATGGGAGCCATCATTCCAGCGGTCGAGCCGAGAATCAAGGTATGCATCTTTGCCCTAGGCGGGTTGGACTTCCAACATTCCCTCCCCGAAGTCGACACCATCAACTTCGCTTCCCGCGTCAAGCAGCCCGTCCTCATGCTCAACGGGCGCTATGACTTCTTCTTCCCAGTCGAGTCCACTCAGGAACCTTTCTATCGTCTGCTCGGATCGAAGAAGGACGAAAAGAAACATATCGTCTACGACACCGCCCACACCATCCCGCGCAATGAGTTAATCAAGGAGTCTGTAGGCTGGATGGATCATTACCTGGGGCCTGTGAACTAATCGGGCAGATCGGCTGTACGGCCAGTCCCTCAAGACCGGGGTACCCCATTCAAGCCCTCTTTTGGCTTGAGTGGGGCATTTGAGAATTCCGTCAGCCTCTCTACGCACGCTTCCGCTTCGGCGACATATCCAAGGTCTTAATCAACCGGAACAAATGATTGGCATGAACGCCGAGGATCTTGGCCGCCTCGGTGTAGTTTCCGCCGGCTTGGTCGATCGCGCGTTCAATGAGCGCTTTCTTCGCGTCTCGGATCCCATCGTGCAGAGCCGTTGCGGCCTTTCCATCCGGACCCGCGTGCTCCACAATCGATTCCGGTAAGTCCTCGGGCAGAATCATCTCCGACGACCCCAGCACCACGGCCCGCTCAATCGCATTCTCCAGTTCGCGCACATTGCCCGGCCAGTCATAGGCCATCAGGCACGCCCGCGCCTCGGCGGAAATTCCGCGCACATCGCGCTTCATCTTCTCCGCGCACCGCTTTACAAAATAGCTCGCAAGAATCGGAATGTCCTTCCGACGCTCGCGCAAGGCAGGCATTTTCACCGAGACCACATTCAAGCGGTAATAAAGATCCAGCCGGAACTCTTTCTTCTCGGCGGCGGCCTTCAAATCCCGGTTCGTGGCGGCAATCACACGCACATTCAGCGGGATCGTTTTCACTCCGCCCACGCGCTCAAATTCGTGTTCCTGGAGGACCCGCAGCAACTTGGCCTGCACCCCTGGCGCCAGTTCCCCAATTTCATCCAGAAAAACCGTTCCGCCTTCGGCCATCTCCAGCTTGCCCTTTTTCATGGCCACGGCGGAAGTGAAAGCCCCTTTCTCGTGTCCAAACAGTTCGCTTTCCAGCAGCGTGTCCGTAATCGCAGCGCAGTTGATCGCCACGAACGGCTTGGACGACCGGGCGCTGTTCTGATAAATCGCCCGCGCCACTAGCTCCTTGCCGGTTCCACTCTCGCCCCAGATCAGCACAGTGGATTCCTGCGGCGCCGCTCGCCCGATAAACTGCTTCACGCCGGCCAGCGCTTCACTCTCTCCCACCATGTCATGCTCGATGTTCAGCTCTTGTTCCAGCCGATCCTTTTCCTCACCCAGCCATTCCACATGCCGCGCATTTTCCAGCGCCAGAGCAGCCACGTTCCCGAGCGCGGTCACGAGTTCCAGCAAATCCGAATCAAAACGCACGCCAGCCGCGTTCGCATCCAGATAAATTGCGCCGAGAACGCGTGATTGAACTTCCAGTGGCACCGCCAGAACCGATCGAATGCGCGCGGTTACCAGGCTTTCCGCCTCGCGCAGATCTTCATCGCCCTCAATGTCGTTGGAAATTACGGCGACGTTTTCTTTCAAAACGCGGGTCAGAATCGTTTTGCTGACGGGGATCAATTGCTCCCCTTCCATGTCGCGCCCGCGCCCGACCACGGTGGAAAACCCGTCCGCCGCGTCCTCCCGCCGCACGATCGCGGCCCGTTCCGCCGGGGAGGCTTCCAGCACGGCTTCCAAAACCTTCTGTTCCAGCGCGGCTACACCTTCCACCGCATTCAGCGCCCGGCTGAAATCCACCAACACTTTCAGATCACGAACCGTCCGTGCCGTCGCCGGCAAATTTGCGCCGTCTTGCGACTGCAGGTACAGCGCATCCTGCTTGCGTAGAATAAACGTTGCGCTGTCTCCCAGTCCCTTCACGCCTTCGACAGCGGAGGTCGAGGATCCCACTTCCATGCCGCGCAGCACAAACATGGAATTCCCCACCCGGATCTGATCGCCAGGCAGCAGCGTCTTCTCCGCCACGGCCACGCCGTTGACGAAGGTTCTATTAGGGCCACCGAGGTCTACGATCTGGTACGTCGTGCCGTCGGTCCGCACAATGCAGTGACGCCGGGACACAAGCTTGTCGAGAAGAAATACCTGGTTGGAGGGATCGCGGCCGATATTGATCTCGCCCGCTTTGAAAGCAAACGACTCGCCTTCGCGGGGGCCCTTCAAGGCTTCCAGCCGGACGTCGTCGGTCAATCCAGCCTGCCCGTTCGGTTCGCGCTCCACGCCAGTGAGTATACCAACGCGCCGATCGTTCCCTATATCCCTTCGTTCCTGCCCGCCTTCATCGCCACCTAACATATTTGTTAGGTGGCCCAACATGCGCGCTAGGTTTTCCGGCCGCAGGTAACCAGCGGCGTCCGCCAATCCCATCCTCGATATCGCTGTATCTCTTTTATTATCATATCTATAAGAAACTGCCACCGAACCCTTGTTACTTTGGTACCCAGCCTGCTTTAACCAAAGTGCATCACAGATTCCCAAGTCTAACCCCCGAGGACAACGAAATGAAAATCAAGACGAACACCAAAGCAGGCAGCGCCGTTTGGGGTGGCTAAACCCCGAGGGACCGCCAGCCTCCTCCGGGCTGGCGGTCTTCAACCTCAACCAGATGCACAAGGAACAAGAAATCCAAAGGAAAGGAGAAACACAATGAAGATCAAGACCAACACCAAGGCCGGCAGCGCAGTTTGGGGTGGCTAAGCACTCAACTCCCAGCCGAATGGCAGGGATCAAACTTTCAACCGTTCCACAAATCTAATGAAGGAGCAGCCCAATGAAGATCAAGACCAACACCAAGGCCGGCAGCGCAGTTTGGGGTGGCTAATTCGTCCCAACCGACTCCGGCGCATCGCCGGAGACAACCGCAACTCAGGATCGAAAGCCGAAATGATCCTTAAAGAAGGAGGGGCCCAATGAAGATCAAAACGAATACCAAAGCAGGCAGCGCAGTTTGGGGTGGATAGCCAAAAACCTTATTCGAGTCAGCGCCACGACTTTTGATCTCACCCGAGCATCGCAGTTGAACCGATGTAATCCTTCAGAGAAGGAGGGGCCCAATGAAGATCAAAACGAATACCAAAGCAGGCAGCGCAGTTTGGGGTGGCTAAGCCCCGCGCAAAGCCTTCCGGTGCGATCCAGAAAATCAGCCAGCGAAAATTCATAGATTTTAAAATTTGGCGGGTGCCCTGCATCCGCCAAACTTAAAAACCTGCAAAAAGCCTTCAACTCAGCTATGACCCCCAGACGAAAGGCAACCAGCATGCTGGAGCCGAATCAGGTTGCAGCGTTGATCATGGCCGCATCCGCCCGCGCAACAGCGCGTGTCAACGGGATGTTAGCCGAGAATTCCGTCCGCTGGCGAGCAGGCCTGCCCATCGCCTTCGGCCATGAAGATTTCGTCGGCATCATTGAACAGGAAGGCATTTCGCGCGATGCCATCATGAGTATCTTCACCCACAGTTCTATGAACCAGGTTCCGGCCGTCAGCAACGCCCTGGGGGAAGCCAAAACGCGTGCAGCAGCGGCAAACTTCAGGATGGACGCCAATAGGGCCGAATCCAAGATTGAGGGGAAGATAGACTCCCCACGCCGCTCCAACAACGAAATATCCTGACTTTCCCTCTCCCGGGAAATAAAGGGTGCCGATGCCTGTCTCGGAGGGGCCTTCCGCGGCACGTTCTCGACACCCTTTACTACTCTTCCCGCGCCCCCTTCACCGCCCGCAAATCAATCCCCAGCAATTCCGCCTTCTTATAAAGATGACTCCGCTCGAGCCCCAACGCCCTCGCCGCATTCGTCATATGAAACGCATGCCGCTTCAACTCCCCCAGCACCTGCTCCCTCTCAAACTCATGCACCCGCTCCGCCAGTGACCCCTTCGCCGCGGCCGCGCCATGCTCTCCCGGCAATGCCATCTCGACGGTCGCCAAATCGACTACCCCATCCGGCGCCAGCAGAATCAACCGCTCCACCACATTCCGCAATTCACGAACATTCCCCGGCCACGCCAGTCCCTGGAGCGCTGCCACAGCCTCCGCCGAGAACTCCATCGCCTTCCACCCATTCTGGGTGCACACCTGCCCGGCAAAATGCTCGATCAGCGCCGGAATATCCTCCCGCCTCTCCCGCAGCGCCGGCAACTTTACCGGAAACACATACACCCGATGATACAAATCCTGCCGAAACTTCCCCTCCCGCGCCATCTGTTCCAGATCCCGATGAGTCGCCACCACCACCCGCACATCCACCTTCACCGGCTTATCCCCGCCCACCCGCTCGACCTCCCCTTCCTCCAGCACGCGCAGCAGCTTCGCCTGCATCGACAGCGGCATATCCCCAATCTCATCCAGAAATATCGTGCCCCGATGCGCCTGCTCAAATCTTCCCAGATGCCGCGCTCCCGCGCCCGTAAATGACCCCTTCTCGTGACCAAACAATTCCGACTCAATCAACTCGGCCGGAACCGCCGCACAATTTAAGGTGACAAACGGCCCGCCAGCCCGCGGGCTTTTGTCATGCAAGGTGCGGGCAATCAATTCCTTGCCCGTCCCCGTCTCCCCCAGGATGCACACCCGCGTCTCGCTCGCCGCCACGCGCTCCACCTGCGTCATCACCTTCCGCATCGCCTCGCCCGACCACACCGGCGTATGTTTCCCAAGCCTCCGCCGCAACTCCGAGTTTTCCGACTCCAGTCGCCCCAGCTTCAACGCATTTTCAACAGTCAGCAAAAGCTTCTCCGTCGAAATTGGCTTCTCCAGAAAATCCAACGCCCCGAGTCTCGTAGCCTTCACCGCCATCTCGATATGCGCCTGCCCCGACATCATCACCACCGGGCTTGCCACCCCTGCGGCCTTCAGTTCCTCCAACAGAACGAGGCCATTCTTCCCCGGCATCACCACATCTGACAAAATCAGATCAAACGCCTGCCCCTGAGCCAGTTCCAGCGCCTTCGCCGCGTTATCGCACACCACCGCCTCGTGCCCCGCCAGCCGGAACGCCCGCGACAACGACGCCAAGGTGTTCGCCTCGTCGTCTACAATCAATAGCTGCGCCTTCGCCGAACCCGCCATCAACTCACCTCTCGCGGCAAGCGTATCCGAAACGTAGTCCCTCTGTCCGAACTCTCCACCAAGACATCCCCGCCATGATCGCTCACCACCGACTGCACAATCGCCAGCCCCAATCCCGTCCCATGCTGCTTCGTTGTGTAATAAGGAGTGAACAACCGCTCCGCTTCTTCTTTCGACATTCCTATCCCGGTATCGGAAACGCAAATCTCCACGCCCGACTCCCAAACCCGCGTCGCCAATCCCAAACGTCCACCCGCAGGCATCGCATCCACCGCATTCAACACCAAATTCGAAACCGCCCGATGCAACAATTCCGGATCCGCCGACACCTGCGGCACCTCTCCCAATGGCACGTCCACCACGATCCCAGCCGCCGCCAACTGCGCCGCGTGCAGCCGTTCCACGCCCTGTATGACATCGTTCACAGACACCAAACTGCGCTGCGGCTGCGGCATTCGCGAAAACTCGCTGAACCGCCCGACAATCGCTTTCAAATTCCCCAACTCCGCCAGCAAGGTCCCCGTACTCTCCTGGAACACCTCATCAAACTCCGCCGGCGACAGCCCGCGAGCCCGCACCAGATTCTCCACTGTGACCTGCAGCGGAAAAAGCGGATTCTTCAACTCATGCGCCAACCGCCTCGCCAACTCCCGCCACGCCGCCACCCGTTCCGCCTGCACCAGATGGTCGCGCTGCGTCCGCAACTCCCCCGTCATCCGGTTAAACGCCTCCGCCAACTCTCCCAACTCATCGTGCGACGCCACCGGCACCCGCGTCTCCCAGTCCCCCGCTGCCACGCGCCGCGCTCCATCCGCCAGCGCTACCAGCGGCTGCGACACGCGCGCCGCCAGCCAACTACTCATCAGGATCGCCAGCAACAATCCAACGCCGCCGACTAATAAGGATGCCGATACCACCCGCCGCTGCAGTTCCACCAGCGGCCTCCTCGCTGATCCCACCAGTAACACGCCGAGCAATTCAGAATTCCCGCCCGTCAGCGGCAGCGCCCGAAAGCTTTCAGCATCCGCTCCATCCCCGCTCCACTCCACTACCCCGCCCGCCTCCTGCCCAGAGGCCTGCACCGTCCGCACCAACTGCCGTAGCTTTTCTCCATCGCGAACAGGCCCCTGGGCATCCACCAGTCGCCCTGCCGCAAACTCGCGTTCCACATTTGGATACAACAGCACTCGCAATCCCGGAGGCAGATCTAAGGACGCCAAAAACCCGCTCTCCAGCCTTTGCCCGCCCAGAAAATATAAGCGCTTCTCTCCAACCTTTACGACCTGCAGCGAAAACAGCCCCAACTGCACTCCATCCGCCACTTCCTCTCGCCGCAAAAACGCCCCCGGCCCGAATGACCACGTGACGTCCGTCTTCTTATATCCAAATTTCGCCGGCCACTGCGCCGACGATACAATCACTCCCTCATCGTCGATCAACTCCAGAAAATCTAGCCGTTGGCTCGCAGCCAGGTCCACTGCCGTATCCACGTACAACCCACGGTCCGCGCCGCCACGATTCAACTCCAGCGCAATCCGTTCCGCTGTCGGACCGAACGCAACCGCTCCAACCCGCCGCACCACCTCTTCCCCGCGCCGCTCAAACTCCTTGCCAAATTGCGCCGTCAACCCCTCCGCTCTCTCCTCATTCGCCCGCTCAAAAGATCTCCGAAACATCACCCACACCACCGAAGACGACAACGCCACCACCAGCGCAATCGTCAGTGCGAAGAGCAATAACAATCTCTTCCGAAAACTCATACCGATTCACCGCACCCTGCCGACCCAGTTCGGACAAAGGGTGCCCCACTCTTTCTCGCGTAGTTTGCGAGAAAGGGTGGGAATCCGCGAAGCATGCTCAAGGGCAAGGAAGGAAGTCGTATCAATTACCCTCCACCCAGTCCTCCTCGAGCCCCCACCCACCCAACTTGTCCGCAGAAAATCCCCGCACCCGTTCCCCCACCAGCGACGCCAACGGAAGATGAAACAAGGGCACCACCCCGCCCTCCTCCATCAATTTCTTCTCCGCCAGATAAACTTCCCCCGGCGCGCTCAAACCCGCTCTTACTTTGACACCAACGGCACGTCCCACTTCCCCCAGGGCCACTCCCAGATCTCCCGACGCCAGCGGAATCCTCCTCAAATGCAGGTCCGCAGTAGGAGTTGAAACCACTTGCACCGACAACCCAACCTCCCGCGCATTCAACGCAACGCGCTCCGCCAACAATCTCGCCAACCCATCGCTTGCATCACAAGACAGCGTCCAAGCTCGTGTGGGGGCAGGCGCCCTCGCCTGCACAGCTTTTAAGGCTTGTCGCCCCCGCTCGAAATCGACCTGCGCCGGAAACAACACTCCAGTCCCCGACATCCACTCCGGCAATACTCCACCTGCCGCCTCGCTCCCGCCCCGCAGCAACACACTCTGAATCGACTTCCGGTCCACCGCCAGCGACAGCGCCTCTCGGACGGTTGCCGTCCCTCCCACCACCGCCACCAGCTCCACCGGCAACGACACCTGCGCCTTCCTGCCCTCACTCTCCACTCTCCCAATCTGCTCCGCGCCCACTTCAATCAAGTCGACTTTGCCCAGCTCCAACGCCACGATCTGGTCGCGCAGACTCTTTCCAAACTCAATCTGTACCACATCCAGAAAAGGACGCCCACCCCACGACCCGTCATTCGCCGCCAATTCCAATGACTTCCCCGCCGCGAAACTTTTAATCAGGAACAGTCCAGTCCCACTCAGCTCCCCAGTCGCTCCCCGCCGCACCACCGCATTGCGAGCCAGCGCTAACTCCGCCAACAACGTCGGCCGCGACACCTCACTCTCAATCACCACAAACTCGCCATCCGCCCGCACCTTCCACTCCGCGCGGCCACCCAACGCCGCCACCACAGTTTCAGCCGTCAGTGGAGTGCCGTCCCAGAACTTCACACCAGGCCGCAGCCAAAACTGCCACCTCTTATAAGACCGGTCCGCTTGCCAGGCCACGGCCAATTGCGGATGCCCACGCCCCTCGGCATCCACCCGCACCAGCGTGTCAAACAGCAGCGGCGTCACCCGCGCTCGCGCCACCGCATCACCGGGTTCCGCAGGATCGAGTGAGGCAAGCGACTCCGCCATCGCCACCCGCAACGTGCCGCCATACCTCGGCCTCACGCCCGCCCACGCCGGCAAGGCCACACAGCTAATCGCCACAAGTAAACAGCACGCGATACGCTTCATACCGGCTAGCCTCCTCATTGTGGATGACAACCAAAGCCTGCGCTTCCGAACCTGCCCACAACGCCGTAATCCTTCCCGGAAAACTCAACCCGGCACTCATGGCCATCGGTTCACGATCCGGAACGTCATACACCTTCACCTCATCGTTTCCCGTGTCCGTTTTCCCCGACGCCGCCACCTGCCACCCAGATCCGCACCCCGTATGCACCGCCGCGATGTCGCTTCCCCACGGCACCCCGCGCCACACTTGATCTGTCATCCCGTCAACCGCATGAACCGTCCCATCTACGCTGGCAAATACCCATAACGTGTACTTCTCCCTCGGCAGCGCCATCGCCGAATAAAACGCAGGCACAGACGTAAACTTCCCGACCGCCGGCGCAATTACGCCCGTGAAGTAATTCCTCTTCGAGTCAAACCCAGCCCGCAACCCGCCATCCAGCGGCCAAGCCTCATCTTTAGCAGCGCACTCCAGCGCCATCGCCCCATGCTGCATCGTCGAACAGAACACCCCTGGCAGATATACGTCCAATAGATGATCCTTGCCCGCCACCAACCGCCCCCGCAAATCCCTAGGCCAAGCCCGCTCATGCTGCACAGTCAACTCTTGATCCTTCTGCCACTTCCCTTTCTCCAAATGCACCAGCGATACCTTGCTCCCGTCCAGCACAGCCATATGCGTTCCGGAGTTTTTGTCCGGCGAATCCAGCGCGGCGACATCCAGAATCGCCTCTTCCTGCGCCCACAAAAGCTGCTTCCGCAACACGACGCCACTTCCAGCCGTCTGCACCGCCCCAGCCTCAGCTCTGGGCACAGCCACCATCACCACCGACTTCTCATTCTTCCCCACCTGAATTTCCGCCACCCAAACATACTCCCGCACGTTTTCCGAAAGCGTAACCACCACCGACGCCGCGGCCGAGTCGCGCCCAGCCAAGTGAACTCCGCCCGCCGCTAGTTCCCCTTCCACCGCCGCCTTTACCGCCGCCACGTCCGCCTTGCTCAGCGACGACCGGTTCCCCACCTCGACCGCCACCGCCCCCGGCCCGGTAATTTCCGCAATCTTCCTCGCCAAGTCCCGCCCGGGGTCCCCCCACGCCGACGCCGCAGCCGCAGACCCAACCGACAAGAGAATCAACACTGCGATAAAAATGAAGTTTGTCATCCCGACCAACGGGAGGGATCTGCAGCTGGGCTTTTGGGCGGCGCAGGCCTTCAGGCCTGCGGTTAAGGCCGAAAGATGAGGGGGCTTTAGCCCCTGAGGTAAGGTCGAGACCCGCTCACAATAGGAAGCCATGTATAGAGTGCCCAGATTATATCCCGCTCCTCGCACCCCGCTTTTCATCACCTGGGTCCTCCGTCCTTATGGTTTAACCTCACTGCATGACCAAGTTCGACCATTGGCCCATGTGGCTGCAACTCTTAGTTGGGCTCCCGCATGCGATGTTCCTGGCTATCCTCTTCTGGATCTGGTGGCCAAGAACTCTCCGCGACTGGCTCTTCGGCGCGGCCTGCTTCGCCTATTTCGTCCTGTTCTATTTCGTCTTGATCCGCTGAGGCGGGCAAGAATCCCCTAGTTAACGGACACCATCCACCCGAAAATCGGCCCGGGTGCCCCGTGCTTGTTCGCGTCAGCGAACAGGGCGGGGCTTTTGACCAATCCCCGAGTTAAGATCGAGCACTACTTCCGATCCGAATCCTCCACCGCGTCCGCCTGCGCCACCCGTCCCGCCGACATGCTCTTCATCACATCGTTCGTAAAAAAGAACTTCCCGTCAGCCGGAACCATCATGATTTGCAATTTATCCGACAACCGCTCCGCAATGATCTTATTGATCAAGAGAGGATTCTCCTTTAACACAACAGCCTCACTCTTCATCCGTTCCGCATCCGCCACCGCCGTCACTCGAATCCTCTGCGCCTCCGCATCCGATAGCATATTCCGCCGCTCCATCTCCGCTTTGCTGTCGATGACTTTGGCTTCCGCTTGAGCCTCAGCATCCTTGACGGTCGTTTCCTTCTTCGCCTCCGCCTCCAGCCGTGACTGCTCAATCTGCTTCGTCTTCAAAGGCAGCAGATACTGCATCGCATCCGCCTCCCCCTTTGCTTGCAATACCCGAATCGCCGCCTGCCCCTCCGCCTGTTTCACCTGACCCACCTTCGCCGCCTCGGCATCGTATTCAGAAATCTTCACCTGCTTCTGATGCAGCTCCGTCTCCACGGCCATGCGGTCATTCTCCTGCTCTTTCAACAACATGGTCTCCAGGCCCTTCGCATACTCTTCCGGCAAATCCACATCCCGCAACATCACTTCCTTCACCACAATTCCGTCCTGCGCCAACCGCGACGTTATCTGGTCGGAAGCCTTCTTCCGAACTTCTTCTCGTTTCGCCGAGAACACATCTCGCACCGTATAGGTAGGGATGATTTCCCGCCAAACAGTTGCCACCACGGCAGGCACAATCTCTTTCTCCACGGGCTGCGGCAGATTCGCCTGGACAAAATCCAGCTTCTTCGCGTCGATCCGGTAGCGTACGGTAATCGCCAAGCCCAGATTCAACCCTTCCTTTGCCTGCACGCGCAGAAACTCACCTTTCGCGCTCTTCGCTTCGCCCTCGGTCACGCCTGTCGTGAAGAGCTGATCCCGCGTATTGAATAATTCCACCCGATCCACCAGCGGCGTGACAAAGTGCGCCCCCGAATACAGCGTCCCCGGTAACGTCCCATCCGTCTGACTCACCCTCACTCCGGCCATCCCGCTAGGCACCACCACAATCCCCTGCGCCACAATTAACGGCACGATTGCCACTGCTCCCAAGCTAGCCACGGCCTTCCACTTCATCACCGGAGCCTGCAACCCGACCCGCGCCTCCTCCGGCAAAAGCATCTTCTGTCGAAACTGCACCAACAGATAAATGTCATACGCCAACACTCCAGCAGCCCCGATCAACATCAAGCTGCCAACCAGTTCCAGAATGTACTTCAGATACAGCATCGCCATTCTCCTTTTAGGCTGGCCCTCAGGCCAACCGTTGTTACTTCGCCACTCTCTTCCCAAACACCATCCGGAAAATCTGCCCAAACAAAAGCTCTTCAATTAAAATCGCCACTGCGAAGGAAAACACCAGCCCGCCCGTCACCACCACCATCTTCATCACAGTTTCCATAACCCCTCCTACTTTCGATCTCTCCACCGCACAAGAACCGTTTGTCATCCCGACCGGAGCAGTTGCTTCGCAAAGCGAGGCAACTGCGAAGTGAAGGGACCCACTTTTGCTCTCAAAGCGGAGTGCGTTTGGTGGCGCTTTTGGGCGGCGCAGCGCTTTAGCGCTGCGATACCCGATTCTTCGAACTGCGGCTTTAGCCGCCGAAGTAAGGTGTAGGACGACTACATCCCGCTCGCTTCCCCGCCCACCAACTCCGCCACTTCCTCGTCGCGAATCTCCACCACATCGCCGACCCGCACCATTTCGAACAATTCCTCGGCGTCCCGATTCCGCATCCGAATGCATCCATGCGAAGCAGCTTTCCCAATCGATCCAGGCGCATTCGTCCCATGAATCCCATACCCCGCCTGATTCAACCCAATCCACCTCGTCCCAATCGGACTCTGTTCTCCCGATGGAAGTACAACCCCAGCGTGGTAATACGTCGCCTCGGGAATCCGCACGGTAATCCGGAACTCGCCTCTCGGACTCGGGCTCATCTTTGCCCCCACCGCCACCCGGTACGCCTTCACCACCCGCCCATCCGCCACCAACACCAGCTTCCGCTCCGGAATGCTCACCACCACGCGCCGCACTTTCCCGACCACCGCGACCTGTTTACGATTCGGAACAAATACCGGCCCCATCTTGCTCAACGCCCCCTCGGGCAGCACGGTCGCCAACTCCACCGGCGCTGGCCCAGCGACGGGCTCGCGGCAATCCGTGACAATCGCCAATCCCACCGTCCCCAGAAACAACCCAACCCCAACTCCCATCCATCCAAAACCCTTCATGACACCCTCCAAGAATGGCGAACACCCATCCAGAAGGCACCCCTCAACCCAAACTTCAACTCACTCAAAACAAGCTATTTAGAAGCACAGCGGACCTGCCAAACCGTTCCCGCATACCCACACCGTGTCCGACCGGACACACTCGTACGCGCTACGCGTTCTGCTGTCGTGCCACGGACCCGCATAGTCGTCTGGGAGGCGCGATCGGGCAAACCGATATTGCAGGAAGGAACTAAAAACTGGAGCGGGAGACGGGGATCGAACCCGCAACCAACGGCTTGGGAAGCCGCTACTCTACCATTGAGCTACTCCCGCTCATTTCATCCAACTCGGGCTCGAGCTTGGGGCTCGAGGGTTGGACTCGGGGAAATTGTAGCACTTTGGACTAGAATGACGGGGCACACATTCCATCTTAGACGAGGGTTTATGGCTTCTGAAGCGGTGGCATTTGCAAAAGCGAATCAGGCAAGGTTCCTAGGGGAACTGAAAGACCTGCTGAGGATTCCCAGCGTCAGTACGCTCGAATCGCATAAGGGCGATGTGAAGCGGGCCGCTGAATTTGTAGCTGAGGATTTGCGGAGGATTGGATTTGAGAATGTTGAGATCATTCCGACCTCGGGTCATCCGTTGATTTATGCCGATTGGCTGCACGCAGCGGGCAAGCCTACGGTCCTTTGTTATGCGCACTATGATGTCCAGCCTCCGGACCCTTTGGATGAGTGGATTTCGCCTCCGTTCGAGCCGGCAGAGAGGAATGGGAACATCTATGCCCGCGGCGCCGTGGACGACAAAGGCCAGCTCTGGATGCAGTTGAAGGCCTTCGAATCGCTCATGCGCGGACATGGCGGGAAGTTGCCGATTAACGTCAAGTTGATTATTGAAGGCGAGGAGGAGATCGGCGGCGAATCGATTGCGGCGTTTATTCGCAAGGAAGGCAAGAAGCTGAAGGCGGATTTTGCGCTGGTCAGCGATACGGAATTATTTGCGCCGAATCTGCCTACGTTATGTGTGGGGTTGCGCGGGCTGGTTTATACGGAACTGGAATGCAAGGGGGCGAAGACCGATTTGCATTCGGGGATGTATGGTGGGGCGGCGCCGAATCCTTTGTTTGCGTTGATTGAGATCATCAGCAAGTTGAAGGATGCGAAAGGCAAGATTCTGATTCCGGGGTTTTATCAGCATGTTAAGGCTCCGTCGAAGGCCGAGCTGGCGGCGTGGAAGAAGTTGCCGTTCAAGGAAGAGCACTTC